>Ga0172380_10000047_pt1 | contig 253377 bp, 223 predicted proteins | sample Leawe162metaG_FD_119747 | JGI IMG/M metagenome (GOLD analysis project Ga0172380, IMG submission 119747) | Leachate microbial communities from a municipal landfill in Southern Ontario, Canada - Leachate well 162 metaG | ecosystem: Engineered > Solid waste > Landfill > Unclassified | place... | reverse complement strand
AGGCAATGGTAATACTTCCTGCTCTGAGGTTGGTATTAATTTTGGCAGTATCGGTAGCGCTGTTCATGGCAAACTCCAAACTCCATCCAAAGTTGTTGGTAGGCGAAGCCCACTCACCGGCAACAAACACATCTCTGGTAGTACCCACAAACTGAATTTTACCACCTGAACCTGTGGTGATAAATGCAGAAGCATTATGTGCGTTGGAAGTTGCAGTGCCCGGAATAGTATTTTTAGCTGCCGTATATGCTCTTATTTTTCCGTTAACAGCCAGGGTGAATGTTTGTGTATTGATACGTCCTACATCACCCTGAGTGATATCGCTGTTCAGGTGCAGGTCTTTGCAGGCTGCGTTGCCCGTAAGCACAACGGAATCTTCATCCTGAATGTAAACAGATGTGGAACTGTTGGGTAAAGATGCGGCATTGTTCCAAATGGCACCATCAAAAATTTCCCAGGTAGCAGTTGAACTCCAGTCTCCGTCAGTTTTAGAGCGAAAGTCACCTGTACTTTGCGCAAAACATATATTACTGAAGAATAAGGAAAATATGAATAAAAGGGGGTAGTTGAATAATTTAGTCATAGCGGGCGGCTTGATTTGGGCATTTTGTTAAACACACAAATCTAACAATAAAAATGTCTAAACGGCCTATTTTTTTCGTTCAAATCTTGCCGATTTTCCACATTTTATAGATGTCTTTGTGAGTAATGGTGCTCAAGTATCCGAGATCTGTTTCCAATGCTCTTAACAAATGTTCCTTAATCTGATCAGACATCTCAGGGAACTTAATCATTTTACGTTCAAACGGGCGTCTGAATTTCCATTTAAAACCGCGAGGCAAAAATTTAATTATTGGTAATGAAGCGATTGTCTGCCCGAAAGGGGTAAGTATCCTTAGCTTTTCTGAAGGGTTGTGGTGGAAGTTAAAGTCACCCCGGTGAAAGAACCCTTTTTCAGCACCAAGAAATTCCAGGATATCATCTAACACACCTGCCGGATTTTCTTTATAGTCCTCAAAAAAACAAAGGTGCACACTCTGCTTCCCGAATAGTTTTATGTAGGGAGAAATTTGCATGTAGTATTTGCTTCTGTTCACATAAAGCGGATCGTTCAGCAGCTCAGTTTCCATCTCACTCACTTTTAGACGTAGTTTTGACATGGCATACAGATGCTTGTAATGCGAATAAATTCTGTCGACAGGATTTCGCATAATGAAGATTATTTTCATGTTGGGGTTGTAAGCAAAAATTCGCTGCTCAGTGTCCAGATATCTAGGGAAGTCTGAATAAAGAGTGGATGCTTCTCCCACAATTTTATTGGTGGTGTTATGGAAATGACTGTGGTAATTTCTTAGTTTTTCAGGATTATCCCAGTCAATGGTTTTATTGAAATAATAAATCTCTTTCGGGTCACTGATACATATTGACGGGTGTAGTGCAAGCAAGCGGGCCAGACTGGTTGTGCCGCTTTTAGCAGCTCCCACAATCATAAAATTAACCAGAGGAGGGTAAGCGGGATTCATGTTTTGTGAAGTTTTAATTTATCTGAAATAAGATAAGGCAAAATAAGTAAAGTGTACCAAATGCAATTCAATACAATCAGTGTAATTCGAAAGTGCAATGCACGCGGGAGATTCATAATTCTGTTAAAAGTAAAAAGTAAATGTTCGTTCTTAAACAGAGTTAAAGATACATTCGGGTGGTACGTACTGTGCAATTGAATAAACTTTTTGTCGGTTGTTAAAAGCTGAAAGGTGGCGAGTGTTTCATATTCCCTCATTCCACCTTGTGATGCCTGTAAATGACGGGCTGCAGCTTTCCTGTTCAGTATCATTTTGCGATTGGCTGCAATGGCCCTAAAAAAAAGTTCGTTGTCTTCAAACGGAAATCCGTCATATGTTGTTTTGAACTTGCCTGTAAAGGTGAAAAAATCGCTCCTTACCATGAAGTTATTTCCCGGAATCTGGCTGGCGATCCGATAACCGGATGAGTGAGCATCGCTGTTTGTTTCCTCTTCATAATAATGGCCGCAGGAAACATGAGTGTCGGTATCCTGAAAAGCTTTGAGGTGCCCCTCTACCCAGTTTTCATTGACCAGCATATCATCATCCACAAAAAGGAGGTATTCTCCTTTTGCCAGTTCTATTCCTTTGTTTCGGGCACTCGATTGTCCGCGATTATCGTCTTTTATGTGTTGTAGCGGAAAAAAATAAACGGATGAATCAACAAGTGAAAAGATGTCAGATTGATCAATTATTAAGACTTCTATAAGGCGATAAGTTTGTGCATTAATATTCTGCAGAACTTGCAACAGGTAGTTGCTTCTATTTCGTGTAGGAATGATGACAGATACCTTATGAGGAACCTGTGAAACTGATTCAGAAGTTGTGTTTTCAGAGTTAGGGTAAGGTGGTAGCGGATTTTTTTTTGCGACCTTGAATGCTTTGAATTCTTTGATAAAATTTTTGAGGGAAGCTATTCGCATGAATAGAATCCAGTACATGAGTTTGGAAGGATAGAATTGAAATAAAAGCCGGTATGATTCAACTAATGAGGGAGCGTTCCCTTCACTTAATTGATAATAAGCATGGAGCTCATGCTTTAAGGCAGGGGTGTAGGCTACGTGTAATCCATAAAGATACGCGTACAGGTAACACGCTTCGTACGACATACCCGAATGTATTCTGAAACTAAACTTTTCTTCTGTTAAAGGTTCTTCAATATCAGAGGTAAACTCAGGGAGTTGGTGAGGTACACTAAATACCTGTGAAGGATCAAGAAAAAGAAGCAAAGGGAAGTTTACTATGTTGTCAGTAATGCCTCCCATACAAACCCGTTACAGTGACCAGTAGTTGATATCAGCCAGCTTATTGCGGTATATTCCTTTAATGTCAACCAACAAACCGTTAGGTTGCAACAGGTTGTTGAAATAATTTTTGTCTAAACCTATATATGGTGTATGGCTTACCGCAACTATTACTGCATCGTACTTTTTGTTGGTGTCTTTTGCCAGTTCAAAACCGTATTCATGCATTAACTCTTCAGAGTCAGCATAAGGGTCTACCACGTCAATGTTGATGGAAAAAGATTTGAGTTCATTGTAAATATCAACCACCTTGGAGTTGCGTATGTCGGTTACGTTTTCTTTAAACGTAGCTCCCATAATCAACACATTCGATTGCTTCAATGACTTATCTGTACTGATAATGTGTTTGATGGTTTCTTTGGCTACATAAGCACCCATGCTGTCGTTAATCTGACGACCGGATAAGATAACTTTTGAATGGTAGCCTATTTCCTGTGCCTTGTAAGTAAGGTAGTAGGGGTCAACACCAATACAGTGTCCGCCTACCAGGCCCGGGAAAAATTTGAGGAAGTTCCATTTGGTGCCTGCCGCTTCCAGTACATCAAATGTATTGATGCCCATTTTATTAAAGATAAGGGACAATTCGTTCATCAAAGCAATGTTGATATCGCGCTGTGTATTTTCAATAATTTTTGCCGCTTCAGCCACTTTTAGTGTAGGTGCTTTGTGTATGCCGGCAGTAATTATACTTCCGTAAACATCAGCAATAACCTCAAGAGCTGCGGGTGTAGAACCGGAGACTACTTTTTTAATTCGGGTAAGCGTGTGCTCTTTGTCACCCGGGTTTATCCGCTCAGGAGAGTAACCTAAAAAGAAGTCTTGGTTGAATTGGAGACCGGAGAGTTTTTCCAATATAGGTAAACAATCTTCCTCAGTGCAGCCGGGGTAAACAGTTGATTCAAAAACTACATAATCTCCTTTTTTGAGTACCTTACCTACTGAACCTGATGCACCCAGTAAAGGTTTCAAATCAGGTGTATTGTGTTCGTCAATAGGCGTGGGAACTGCCACTATATAAAATTGTGCTTTAGCAAGTTCGTCAAGTGAATCAGTAAAAAAGATATCTGCACCATCAAACTCTTCCGGTGCTAATTCAGAACTCGGGTCTATTCGGTTGCGTAGCATTTCTACGCGTTTAGCGTTTATATCGAAACCTATAACAGAAAATTTTCTGGCAAACTCCAGTGCAATGGGAAGCCCTACATAGCCTAACCCTATAACGGCAATTTTCTTTTCCTTTTTGAGTAAATCGTTTATCATTTCTTCTTAAATATTCTGTCTAATAATGATGTTTTCTTGTTGCTGCTGGCATCGTCTGAATAATACCCGTACCCATAGCCATACCCGTAGCCATAACCATACCCGTACCCATACCCGTATCCGTATCCATACCCGTATTTTTTACTGTAAATGCGGGTGTCGTTTAATAGCAGGTACAGGTTTTTGATTCCCTTGGTTTCATAAAGGTCGTTAATGGTTTCTGTAAATGTGGTAACAGAGTAGCCTTCCCTTACCACGTAAATGGTTATGTCAGCATACTTCATCAATATCTGTGCATCGGTTACCAATCCTACAGGAGGGGTATCAATAATGATGTAATCGTAACGGGTTTTTAGTTCCTGAATTATCTGATCCATCCGGTCGTCAAGAATCAGCTCAGCAGGGTTTGGCGGAATAGGACCTGCCGGAATAATATCCAATGTCGAAATCTGTGTGTGGTGAATTATCTGATCTACGGTTGCCTTTCCTATGAGGTAATTGGTCATACCCATGTCATTCTTCAGGTTAAAGTCACCGTAAATTTTTGGCTTACGTAAGTCCATACCAATCAGTACCACTTTCTTGTCAGACAAGGCCATAACGGATGCCAGGTTGATACCGATGAATGTTTTACCTTCAAAACTTACGGTTGAGGTAACCATAAAAACTCTTTTATCATCCTTTGATGACGTGTACTCCAGGTTAGTTCTTATGTTACGGAAAGCTTCTGCAATAAGGGAATTGGGCTTTTCATACACAGCCAGATTTGTTTGGTATTTATTGTGTCCTACAAATCCTATTATCGGGGCAGCGGTAAGTTCTTCCAGTTGTGCGCGGCTTCTGATTTTGTTGTCAAAACTTTTCTTAAAATAAACAATTGCAGAAGGGAAAAGAAGACTCAGTAACAAGGAAATGCTCAGATTCCTTCTTCTGTTAGGATAGGTAACACCATTGTAGAATGGTGTCTCCACTACTTTATGGTCGGGGAGGTTGGCTGCTTTAGATATGCCCAACTCAGCTCTTCGCTCCAACAAATAATTGAAGAGGCTTTCCTTAACAGAGTACCTGCGTTTTAAAGAAATGAACTCCCTTTCTTTGGAAGGAATGCTCAGTAATTTTGTTTCCAGTTCGGCAACCCTGCGTATATTCTGACTAACCCTTGACTGAATAGACGACTCATTATTATTCAAGCTGCTGAGAATAGCCTTGCGGGTTAGTTCTATATTTTTATTGATGAGTTGAAAGGTGGGGAAGTTTTCTTTGGTATTGTAGGCCAGTTGTTTTCTGTTTTGTTCTAATATTCTCAGTTCATTAATCAACTGCAAAAGCAATTGATCGTTTAACCTGCCAATACTGGGTGCAATTTCTGTAATATCCTTGTTCGACATCATTTCTTTTCGGATTAAGATGATGTCTTTCAAATCCAGTTTATAAAGCTCTGTTTGTGTCTCCAGTTCTTTAATGGTTTCATAATATGACTTGGCCTCATCTTTTAACTCCACACTGGCCTTGTTATCTTTTTTGTAATTTTCTAACTCGTTTTCGTCTTCAGAGAGTGTGGTAGTCAACTCTCTCAATTGTTCATTAATAAAGAATATGGTCTTTTCGGTAATCAGATTTTTTTGCCTTACCTGATTGCGTTCGTAAACGTGACATAATGCATTTAGAAAATCCTGATTTTTCTCCGGTAGGGTTCCTGAAACGCTTACTTCTAAAACAGTTGATTTTTCAACGTTAAAAATAGAAATTACATTTCTGAATTGATTAATTAGTTTTTCACTTTCATTAAAGTATACTTTGTATGAACCGGATACTTCAGAATAATTGTCGTTAAGGCGTATTTTAATAAAAATGCTGTCACTTATACTGCACATTTGACCCAATACACACTGGTAGGTTTTTTCAGAAAAGTTCTCGTCAAAAGCTATTTTTATTTGTTTGTTCTTTTCAAATTTCAGGTAGAGCCATCTTCCTCTTAGTTCCTTCTTGGAGTTGCTGTCGGCCTCAATAATAAAAGGTAATGCTGAACCATAGGATTCTGTTTCTAATACTTTGCCTATTCCATAATAGGAGATATCAAAATTCACTTCTTCAATACATTCAGCTATAAAGCCTCTTGATTTTAACAGGTAAGTTTCGTTTTGAATACTGGAGTTTATTTTGGGTACTTTGAGTTGGTCAGAAACAAGTAACTCTCCTCCACTCAGCCTCATTTTTTCATCCTTAATCATGAGCGCGCATTTGGTCTCATGAATATCTTGTGAATACCGGTTAATGATCCAGTATATGGAAAAACCAATGACTAATGAAATCAGGTAAAGGTACCAGTGCTGAATAACCAGAAAGAAAATCTCTTTACGCATTCTGGCATTGTTTTGTTCAACAATGGCCTGCGTATTTAATGGTTTGGTGGTTCTTTCAGGTTGGGTCATTTGGATGTGAACTGTAAAATAACAAGTACCGTATTAAGAGCAATTAATCCAACAGAAATAAAAGGCATAATTGCTGATGTACTCTTAATGCGAAGTGGTTTAACATAAATAGTATCATTCGATTTCAGGTAAAAACCTTCTGAATTGATGATATTGATATCGGTAAGATCGAACTCGTATATCCTCATTTTGCCGTCAACCTTGCGCAAAAGTACAACCTGCTTTTTGTTGCCATAATCGGTTAAATCACCTGCCTCACTTAAGGCACTCAATAACGTTGCCTGGTCATTGTTGATGGCCAGCAAGCCGGGACGTTTCACTTCACCTATAACGTTGATATGAAAAGAGTTCAGGCGAACATACACATACGTAATGTTGAAGAATAACTTAAGTCTGGCTGAAACCGTGTCCTTTACCTGATCAATAGTAAGGCCCTTAACCTGGCAGGCTCCTACCAGAGGGAAGTCAATGTTTCCCTGACTGTTGACTTGGAAAAGGTTGATTTTACTTTTCTTTTCACCCTCATCAGAAGAACTGATGATGGATTGGTTGATTTCTTCTGGGGTATAGTAATTTACCTCCAGTACATCGCCATTGTCAACAAGGTGCAAAGGAGCGCCATTTACGGTCATGGCTACATCGTTAATGCGCTGGGTTGTTACCTTACCCTGTTGAAAGTAATCGTATTTTTTACTGGAAGTACAGGCAGTAAAAACTATCAGTAAGAGGCACAAGTATAAGCAGGTTTTATTGCCGGTCATTTATTTTGGTTGATTCTGTAAGGGCGCAAATATACAATGCATTGGGCTAATTTTAATAAATTATTGGCGGTAGCTTTACTTAACCGTTCCCATCAGGCGTCTTACCAAAGGTGAAATCAAAATCAAGACTAAGCCACATATTAAGGCGTAGATTGACAGCTGTTTATATCCATCGGTGTAGGTAATCAATTTTTCAGCAGCAGTAACACTACCCACTGTCTTGGCCATTCCGGCTCCCAAAATTCCGGCAACATACTGCCCGTATGCACTGGCTAAAAACCACATACCCATCATCACACCTTGTAATGGTTTTGGAGATAGTTTGGTCATGATGGATAAGCCGATAGGGGAAAGACATAGTTCCCCGAACGTAATAACGAGGTAGGCAAATGTGAACAGGTCAAGTGAGGTGATTCCTTGTTCATTAGCGAAAAAACGAGTGCTGTAAAAAGTGTAAAATGCAGCAGCCAGGAACAAAAAACCAAGTCCGAATTTCACCACCGTGTTGGGTTCTGATTTTTTGTTGCTCATGGCAATCCAAAGTAGTCCTAGAAGTGGGCTGAATATTATAACAAACAATGAGTTAGCTGCATTATTTACCCCATTAGGGTCTAGTTTTATTCCCAATAATTGGTTGTCGAGGTTATTGGCTGCAAACAAACTTAACGAGCCACCGCTTTGTTCGAAAAAGGCCCAGAAAAGAATGGAGAACAGAATAAATACCATAGCTGCTAGTAGCTTTTTTCGTTCTTCTGCTGAAAATTTGAACATCTCATAGAACAAATAAATCAAAGTGCAGGGGCCAATGGTGTACATAAAATAATCTGTGTATTCAGTTTTAGCTACCATTTTCATGATAACAGGAATAACCAGAAGAGATCCCACGTATACGGCATATTCATACCATTTGCGTGACTTGCCGTCATTTAATCCGGCAAAAGGAGAAAGTCCTATAGGGCCTAAATTTTTTTGTGTGAAGACGAACGTAAGTAAGCTGATGGTCATAACAATGGCGGCCAGTCCGAAAGCCAGATTCCAGGAGTAGTCTTTGCCTATGGTGATGCAGGCGTAGCCACCTAACAATGCCCCTATATTAATTCCTGAATAGAATAAAGAGAATCCGGCATCTCTGCGGGTGTCATTTGTTTTGTATAATGTGCCCACCATAGTAGAGATGTTCGGTTTAAAAAAACCGGTACCTATGATGGTGAAACTTAAGCCGGGGAAAAAGAATTCTTTAGGGTCAATAGCCAATATACAACTTCCTGTTATCATCAATATCCCTCCCCAAAAGAGCGACTTTCTGAAACCAAGAATTTTATCGGCAAATAATCCGCCTATAAAAGTAAAAGCATATACAAATGCCTGTGTTGCTCCATACTGCAGGTTGGCTGTGCTTTCATCCATCATCAGTTGGTGCACCATGAAAAAGGTAAGCATGCCGCGCATCCCGTAAAAGCAAAAGCGTTCCCACATCTCACTGAAAAATAAAGACCACAACTGTTTGGGGTATTTACCTTCGAATGATTGGATTTTATCCAATGCAATTTCATTTTCTGTCATAACAACAATGATAAGAAAAATACTTTAATCAACTAAACTGTACATACTATTATCTTCTTTAGCCATAGCATGTGTGCTGAATTTATTCGAAAAATCAGCCTGACTTAAAACTAAAAAGCCCACCGCACAGAACTAAGTGAGGTGGGCTTTTTAAATTATTGGTGATTTAATTTACACCATGCATCATTTTCATTAAGCGTTTATAAATGGCAACCAGTACCAAAGCACCGGCTCCGCTTAACACAATAAATACACAGAAGAAAATAAACAAGTTCGATATCTCAACACCAAGAAAACTTGGAATTTGCGCACCGGCTTCTGCTGGTGATTCGCCTGCTCCGGGAGGAATTAATGCGCTTAAGGTGCCGGCAAATTTATTTGCAGCAGCGTTGGCTAAGAACCACGTACCCATAAGTAATGAAGATAGTCTTAACGGAGCGAGTTTACTTACCATACTCAAACCTATAGGAGATAAACAAAGCTCACCCATGGTATGAACAATATATAAGGCAAACAACCAGAACATAGTAATTTTGGTTTGAGGGTCAATTCCGTGAACAGCATAAGCAATGATGATATAGCCCAGTGCGACCAACCCCAGTCCCATAGCCATTTTGAGTGGTGATGAAGGTTCCATATTGATGTTAGCTAATTTACCCCACAACATGGTGAACACCGGTGCAAGAATAATAATAGCTAAAGGATTAACCGATTGAAACCATGAGGCAGGGAATTCCTCTTTGTGGAAGTCATTGATATATCCGGTAAAAGTTAAAATAACCAATACCGTGATGGTGATACCTTGAATCGACAAAATAACTGACTTTGACCATTCAAAGAACCACCCCAATGCTTTAGCTAAGAAAAAGACTAATGTTCCTGAAACTGCCAGTATAATATATTTGCTCACACTTATGCTTACCTGACGGTCAACCTGCTGATCAGCAAACAGGGTTAAAGATGCTCCGGCTTGTTCAAAGCAGGCCCAGAAGAAAATAACAAAAAAGGCCAGGATGAAGATAACAATAATACGTTCACGTTCGTCTTTTGATAAAGACTTGTCGGTTAAAATTACAATAGGCATTATTATCATGGATCCGTATATCAGGTATCCTATTAAGCCTAGCTCAGCAAGTGTGTGGGCAAATGATTCAGGATTGGCTACTGCTTCAGCACCGAACATAAAAGTAACTATCTGTTGAAAGTTAAGCAGAACAAATATTAATGCAATGGAACCGAGAATGACCAGGTAGGTTTGGGTATCCATTTTTGCTTTAGGCATTCCCAATGGTTGCCCGTCAGGATCTTTGAGGTGTTTGTTTTTTAATACCTCAAATGAGATTGTACTCAGCACCATTCCGATTGCTGCAGCTAAGAAGCCGTATTTGAAATCGCCAACATTACCGGTGTCTCCTAATGTTCCGCAAATTAATGGGGAGAAGAATGCCCCCATGTTTATGCCCATATAGAAAATAGTAAATGCACCGTCAATACGCGAATCATTTTTGGGATAGAGTTGCCCAACCATTGTAGAGATATTGGGTTTAAAAAAACCATTACCTATAATGAGGAAGGTAAGACCACTCCACATAAACGACATGGCAGATGCACTTTGTTCACCTGCTACTACGGCACTTCCGCTTAAGAACAATAAAAACTGCCCAATGGCCATCAGAATACCACCTACAAGAATGCTTCTGCGATTCCCCCAGAATTTATCAGAAATATAACCACCCAACAGCGGGGTGAGGTACACAAGACCGGTGAAACTACCGTACACATTGGATGCGTTGGCCGAAGTCATAACCAATGCTTTGGTCATGAATAAAATAAAGATTGCCCGCATACCATAATAACTGAAACGTTCCCACATTTCAGTAAAAAACAAAAGATAGAGTCCTCTCGGATGCCCTTGTTGTGCTGTTGATTCCATGCTGTTTAAGTTTTTATTGCTTGTGCAAGTAAGTGAAGTTTGGCTGAATTACAAATTCTGGATAATAAAGTCGGTGATACGGTTAAACAAATGCAAACGAGTTCCGCCACCGCCTATGCCGTGGTTTTTGTTGGGGTACAGCTCACTATCAAATTTTACTCCTTTGTTAATCATGGTATTCACCATTTCTACAGTGTTCTGAAAATGTACGTTGTCATCAGCGGTACCGTGAATGATTAAGTACTTCCCTTTAATTTTAGCCACGTGGTTAATAGGAGAGTTGTCGTCATAATTTTTTCCGTTTTCCTGCGGGGTACGCATAAAACGTTCGGTGTAAATATTATCGTAATATCTCCAGTTGGTAACCGGAGCAACAGCAACAGCAGTTTTAAACACATCAGCCCCTTTGCTTATAGCCAAGCTCGACATGTATCCGCCAAAACTCCAGCCGAACATACCAATGCGTGAAGCATCTACATAGGGTAATTTGCCTAACTCTTTCGCAACAAAGATCTGATCTTCTATTTCGTATTTACCCAGTTGCAGGTAAGTTGATTTTTTGAACGCTTCTCCTTTAAATCCCGTACCACGTCCGTCCACACACACAACCATATATCCTTTTGCCGCTAACAACTGGTACCAGAAGTAGTAGGCTCCCATCCAGCGGTTCACAGCCAGTTGATGCCCCGGGCCTCCGTAAACATACATCAATACAGGATATTTTTTTGAAGCATCAAATTGAAGCGGTTTAAAAACAAAAGCATTGAGGTCTTCTCCATACGCATTTTTGTATGAAGTCATTTCAACTGTAGTCATATTGTATTTCCCCATTTTTTCTACAAGTTTGCTGTTATCTTCCAGTATGCGTACCTCTTTGCCTGATTGAGTACAAAGTGCATAATATGCAGGTTGGTTAAGGGTCGATTGGGTGAGCAGAAAGAAAGAAAAATCTGCGTTAAAGGCAGCCGAGTTCCATCCTTTTCGCTGTGTAAGTTGCTTCTTTGTTCTACCATCCAGTGAAAAGGCGTACACATAACGTTCAGCTGAGTTGACCTCTGAAGTTGAAACGTACATTAGCTTATTTTTTTCATCTACTCCGTAAAACTGATCTATATCCCAGTCACCTTTTGTAATCTGGCGGATTTCTTTGCCAGACAAATCATAGTGATACAAATGGTTCCGTCCGCTTTTCTCGCTGTTGATGATAAATGTTTTACCGTCTTTCAGGAAAGCGATTTCGGGTACATCAATGTAGGCTTTGTTTTCTTCCGTATAAATAATTTTTGATGCCCCATTGTCGGCATCGTTTAACAAGAGCTCCAGCTTGTTTTGCAAGCGATTCATTCGTTGTATGCAAAGTGTATTGTTGTTTTTGGTCCAGTGTATTCTTGGTATGTAAATGTCAGTGAGTGACCCTATATCCATCAATTGTTTTTTACCTGAACTCAGGTGGTAAGTATAAATCTGGATAACAGAATTAGCTTCTCCTGCTTTCGGGTATTTGAATTTATATTCTTCCGGGTACAGCTTGCCATACATGGGCATACCGAATTCTTTAACACCACTTTCGTCAAAACGATAGTAAGCTAAAGCAGAACTATTGTCGTTCCAGTAAAATCCTTTGGAGAGAGCAAACTCTTCTTCGTATACCCAATCAGTGGCCCCGTTAATAATGTTATTGGTTTTACCGTCAGTAGTAATCTGAGTTTCTTTACCGGTTTTTAAATCAAAGCAGAATAAATTGTTGTCACGTACATAAGCCAGCTTGTTTCCGTCAGGCGAAAATTCAGCCAACATGACGGCCTCTTTTAAGGGTTGTGTAATCGTTTTACTGTTCATGTTGTACACATAAATATTGGCCGAAAAGGAGTGCCGGTAAATTTGCTTGAAATTGTTTTGTAGCAGCAGTTGGCTTTCATCTTCACTCCAGGTGTAGCTGAAACCTTTTATTCCCAAATCGGCAGATTTTACCAGCGTATCAACAGCCTCTCCCGTGGCAAAACTGTACCTGATAATGTTTTCCTTATCGTCCTGTGCGCAATAATATTTCCCGTTCTTCATGGAGTTGAAACCGGGAACTCCTTTGGCTGAAAAGGTATTTTTACCCCATACATCTTCCAGTGTAATATCCTGTTGTGCAAAGGAGATGTAAAACATCAGAGCCCCTAAGGCTGATAAAATAATTCGTTTACTCATACGTGTTTGCTTTCTTGTAACAAATAACAAACCTAACGGATTATCGGCAAATTTCAGCGGTAGGCTGTGCAGTTTTCAATAACCGAAAGTCTACCGAGGTAATACATCTTTATAAGTAGATAAAATTCTTTGCGCCTTTCCTATATAGCGGTTAAACTTGTGCATGCAATACAATCAGGTAACAGCAGAGCTTCTGCAACAGTTTTGTCAGATTACGGGCGAGCAGTTTGTGTTAACCGGCAAAGAGTCGACTGTTACATATGCCCGCGATTATACCGAAGATCTGGTGTATTACCCTGATGTAGTAATAAAGCCGGGCACAACAGCAGAAGTAGCTGCGGTAGTGAAACTGTGCGCTGCTGCCAATATTCCCGTTACGCCCCGCGGTGCCGGAACTGGTTTAAGCGGAGGTGCACTACCGGTTAAAGGTGGCGTGGTACTTTCGCTGGAAAGATTGAACCGGATTATTGAAATTGATGAACGTAATTTTCAGGTAACAACAGAGCCCGGAGTGGTTAATGAAGCCTTGCAAAATGCTGTGAAAGAAAAAGGACTGTTTTATCCTCCTGATCCGGCAAGTAAAGGAAGTTGTTTTTTGGGCGGTAATATTGCGCATGCCAGTGGTGGCCCCAGAGCTTTAAAGTACGGCACCACCCGCGATTATGTATTAAATCTTGAAGTGGTTTTACCTTCAGGTGATGTGATATGGACCGGAGCGAATACCTTAAAATATTCAACAGGATATAACCTTACCCATTTAATGATTGGCAGTGAAGGGACACTGGGTATTGTTACTAAGATAGTTTTAAAATTGATTCCGCATCCGCAACACACTTTGTTGATGCTGGCTCCTTTTGCTTCTCCGGAGAAAGCATGTGAGGCGGTTAACGGAATTTTTTTAGCTGGTTGTCATCCCAGTGCTTGTGAGTTTGTGGAGCCGGAAGGGTTCCGACTTTCAGCAGCTATGTTGGATATGAATTTTGTTGTAGAAGATGGGGTAGAAGCCTACCTGCTTTTAGAAGTGGATGGAAATGATATGGAGGCCATGATGCGGGAGTGCGAGGCTATCAGTGAGGTGTTGTATGCACATGAAAGCGGAGAGGTGCTTTTTGCTCAAACAGCTGATGAAAAAGAATATTTCTGGAAACTGCGCAGAAGCATAGGAGAGGCTACCAAGCACAACAATACTTATAAAGAGGAAGATACCGTTGTGCCACGTGCAGAGCTGCCTGAATTGTTCAGGGGAGTAAAAGCCATTGGTCAACGTTACGGTTTCAGAACGGTATGTTACGGACATGCCGGTGACGGAAATTTACACGTAAATATTTTAAAAGATGATTTAACGGAAGAATTCTGGAATAAAGAAATACACCTGGCCATTATTGAAATATTTCAATTGTGCAAACAAATGAAAGGAACCATTAGCGGAGAACATGGAATAGGCTTGGTGCAAAAGCCATACATGAGTGTGGTAATGCCCGAGATACAACTGGAATTGATGCGCAGAATCAAGGCAGCATTTGACCCGAAAGGAATTCTGAATCCGGGTAAAATATTTTAAAAACATAAGCATAAAAAAACGCCCGTTGAAATTCAACGGGCGTTTTTTTATGTATCAATTATACAGATTACTGTACAATCATTTTACGGGTTTCTTTGAATGAACCGGCTTCAACAGTGTAGAAATATACACCTGAAGACAATCCGTTGGCGTTAATGGTAAAGTCGAAAATGCCTTTTTCCATTTGAGCTTCTTCGCTGTAAACAACCTGTCCTAATAAGTTAGCAACAGATACTTTTACGTTAGCATCTTTTGCCAGATTAATAGCAATAGATGTTTCTCCGGTAAAAGGATTAGGGAAGTTTTGTGATACAGAGAAAAGATTGTTTTGTATTTCTTTTACACCTACGCCTGAACCTGAACCAATAGTGTTGGCTAAGATTTGAGAAACAGGAATGGCTGCGTAGTAGATGGTATTATCAGCAGCAGGATCTTCATTCTGTAATTCAGTTCCGGGGCTGTCATCAATCTGCCACATCATGTGAACATGGGTGTCAACACGTTTAGCTACACAACCGAATACGTCTTCTTTGTTGATGTTATTGGTAACGTTTTGCGGAGCAGCCCAAGTAGCACCACCGTCAGTTGAATAAACGATGTAGATATCGCGGAAGTTTTCGTTATCCAGACTTAATTGCTCTTCTACAGGAGCTGAGTAAATAACATACAGGTTATTGTTAGCATCAACACCGGCACTTGGCATGGTAACCAAAGAGGTATTTCCGTAGCGGGCAGCACTGGTAAAAGTTCCGCTCACTCTGGCTTGCCAGGTAGCAGGTTCAATATCCAAAGTGTTGTTGGCATTCATATCCAATATAAATCCGATAGTATCAGACATCATGGTAGCTTCATTCCAGTGCATCAGAAAAATAGAAGCAGGAGTGAAGAAGGCAGAATCTGTAGAGGCATTTCTTTGTGTAACAGCAGAAAGTCCCCAGAAAGCATGCACTTTACCATTGTTATCAATCACCACTTCCATTGAACCGTCATTTGTTCTGCGGTTTTCTCCGATTACTTTGTTGTTAGCATAAGGAGCAAAATCAAGTGAATCAATGAACATGCGGGTGAAATTGCTTCCGTTGTCGGTAGATTTCCAAAGCATAACATGCTCGCCCAAACCACCGGTAACAATGGCTACAATAGAGTCTTTTACGTCAATGGCGTAACTATCTCCTCCGCCTTCAAACATAATGCTGTTGTCGTAACCGGGTAACACCTGGTTTTTGATTGGCCAGGTAAGACCACCGTCTAATGAGCGGCTGTACACCATAGGGTCACGTACTCCGTTTTTAACCACAGTGAACGGGTTATCAGAACTGGAGTCTGAATAGTTGGCGATGATGTGAATAGTGTTTCCGTTATTGGCTACACGGCCCCAGATAGGACGGCTTGTGGCATTGTCTGTAATAACCGGTCCGGTTGTAGTCCATGTATTACCACCTATTGAACCGTTTTTAGAGAAGAAAAGACCACCTGTTGCAGCGCTGTGTGCAAAAACGTATTCTTCATTGCCAATAACTCCGATAGAAGGCCAGCCTGAACGTTTAGATGTTCCTGCACCACCTTCAATTCTGGTGGTAACAGCAGCAGGAGAAGTAGTCCAGTTGGTTCCGTTAAAATGGTTGTAACCGGTACCACGATCGTCCCAGGCACTTCCTAAGCGGGATAAGGTCCATGTAGCAGATACTTTACCTCCTGTGTTCAGGATGATTCTTCTGCCTATTGATGCATTTGTTCCCAAGTCATACGTGGTTGAACCAATCCATACAAAGGGGTAATTGGCCACATTGGGTGAGTTAACCATATTACCGCTTGCAGGTAATACGTTTTTTTGTTTGCTAGCCGGGGCTTTGCTGTCAGTAACAGTCTGTGCCGATTTTACCAATGGAGCCTGAGTTGCAGGGCCTGTTGGCGGGCTTTTTACAATCTTTACATTTTGTGCACCTACAATAAAAGGCACACTTACTAATCCTAGTAGTAATAATTTTTTCATCAGCGTTATTGTTAATTTATTATATATATTAAATTCAGGTAAATGCAATTTTACAAATAAAACCTGTATTAAGGAATAATTATTTTTCCTGAACTATCAGATAAATAATCTCCTGAAGTAGTTGCTTGTCATCAGCACTATTATTGTTAATTCCTTTACTTTTAAGGTCGTATGTCTTTAAAACATGAAATACCTGATTTAGTTTAGCCGGGCTGAAGTTTTTTAGTGCATTCAGGTAGTCATCAACAAAGAAGTAGTTGACGCCTAGCGCTTTCATTAAGTTGTTTTTTGATTTATCAGCTAAATGGTGGGCTACATACAGTTTGGAGAAAAAACTGTACAGGTTCGATAGAAAAGGAATTAACGAGAAATCTTTAGAACGTGTAATGTACTCGGCAATCTGATAAGCCTTAAAGCTGTTTCGTTGACCAATAGCACTTTGTAACTCGAAAATATTGAATTCTTTACTAATGCCCACATTTTGCTCAATTTCCTGTAAAGAAATTTCCTTTTGTGTATCTGTTTTGTTGATGAGAATTTTGTCGAGCTCGCTGGTTATACGGGCTAAGTCGTTACCAATGTATTCACTGAGCATCACACACGCTTTCTCATTTATTTTGAGATTCTTCTTTTTGAGGTATCCCACAATCCAGATGGGTACCTGATTGGAATAGAGCTTGGTGGATTCAAATACGGTGCATTTTTTTAATGCGGTATACGCTTTAGTTCTTTTATCAAATTTTTTGTTTTTGTAGCAAATAACCAGAATGGTAGAGGACAAGGGTTGTTGAAAGTAAGGAACCAGCGCATCGTAATTTTTTATTTCCTGAGCTTCTTTAACAATAATAACCTGATAAGGGGCCATCATGGGAAAACGCCTTGCGGCATTTGCAATCTGACCGGCATCAGTGTCTTTGCCGTAACATACCGTTTGGTTAAACCCGCGCTCGGCTTCTGAGAGCACCTCATTTTCGAAAATATGCGTGAGTTGGTCAATGAAATAAGGCTCATCTCCGTGCAGAAAGTAAACGGGTGAGTATTTGCCCTGCGCAACTGCTTTGCTTATTTCTTCAAAATCTTTTAGGGTATCCGCTGCCATTCGTATTAATTTGCCTGTGTATAATGATGCCTCAGTTACAATTTCCGGAAGCACACTTTTCCTTTCAACAGGAAGGGCAAAGAAAATTAATTTATGATATAATCAGAAAAAAATATGTTGTACTTACACCTGAGGAGTGGGTGAGGCAGCATGTTATCCACTACCTGAGCAGTATACAATACCCGTTAGGCCTTATTGCTGTTGAGCGGGCACTGAAAGTGAATAAGCTCACCAAACGTACAGATATTGTTGTTTACAATAAAAAAGGTGCTCCGGCTTTAATAGTGGAATGCAAGTCGGCTGATGTGGAAGTGAATCAGGCGGTATTTGATCAGATTGCCCGTTACAATATGCCGCTGAAAGTTAAATGGCTGATGGTGACCAACGGTTTGATGCACTACATCTGTGAGATGGATTATGAAAAAAGGAGTTATGCTTTTGTGAACAGTTTGCCTGATGCGCAACTGTTACTTACATCATAATGCCGGCAATAGTTGCTGAGAGATAAGAGGCCAGCGTGCCGCAGATGAGCGCTCTGAAGCCTAAACGAGCCAAATCGCTTCTTCGTTCCGGAGCTAATTCACCAATACCCCCTACCTGTATGGCAATGGAACTGAAATTGGCAAAACCGCAAAGTGCGAAACTGATAATCACAATAGTTTTTGGGTGCAGAGTTTGGCCGGCTATCATGGGTGAAAGTTGCGAGTAAGCAACAAATTCATTGATTACCATTTTGGTTCCCATCAAACCACCTGCTGTTAAAATATCCTGAGAGGGAATACCCATGGCCCAGGCAAAAATTGAAAACACACCGCCAAAGATTGTATTCAGGCTGATGTTACGTAAGTCAAATCCAAATACATCGGTAAGGCCAATGGCGTACAATCCACTGCCCATTTTACCCAATAACAGGTTGGCTAATGCAATAAGGGCAATAAACCCGATGAGCATAGCAATTACATTAAGCGATACCTTTAATCCGTCACCTGCACCATGTGAAATAGCATCAAGCAAATTGGCATGCGATTTTTTGACTTCTAATTTTACAGAACCTTTAGTTGCAGATTCCTCCGTTTCGGGCCACACTATTTTAGCTATAACCAATGCCCCGGGAGCAGCCATAATGCTGGCCGCAAGCAGGTAAGGCGCTGGTATACCCATAGAAATATAAACAGCCATTACACCACCTGCAATACAAGCCATACTACCACTCATACTAGCCAGTAGTTCGCTCATGGTCATGCTGGATAGGTAAGGTTTAATCATAATCTGCGCTTCTACCTGACCCACAAATGCACTGGCCACATTAGATAAAGATTCACTGCCGCTTACGCGCATTAACGCATGAACTATCCGGGCAAAAAAGGAAACAATAATCTGCATAAGCCCGATGTGATAAGCAATGTTAACCAACACCGCTACAAAAATGATGGCCGGCATTATTTTGAACATAAACAGAAAACTGTACTGGTCACCGAAAATAGGTTTTAGTAATTCAGGTTTCATTAATCCGCCAAATACAAACTCGCCTCCCTGGTCAGCCAAATGGAGTAAGCGTTCAATGTTGTGGCCCACCCAGGCAAATACGGAGGCACCTAATTCTGTTTTGAGAATAAAAAGGGCAAGTACTATTTGAGTTAATAAACCGCTGATTACGGTGCGGTAGTTAATGGCTTTTCTGTTGTTGGATAATAGAAAGGCTAATCCAAGGATAAGCACTATACCAATAACCCCGGTAAACCTTTCCATATGTCAGATTTTTATTTGCGTTTATTAATTTCGTCTCTTATCAGCGCGGCTTTATGGTAATCCTCAATGCGAATGGCTTCATCCAGCAGACTGTAGAGTTGTTCTATCGTCATGGAGGTTAAGTTGGCATTGGGGTTAAAGGGCTGAGGCTCGTCTTCAGGCATAAATACATTTTCTTCCTCTTCACTGCTTTCTTCCTCTTCTTTGTCTTCTGACTCTTGCTCTTCGTTGATAATTATACCCGCTGAACGCATAATGTTCTCATACGTGTAAATAGGGCACTTGAAACGAACAGCTAAAGCAATAGCATCTGAAGTGCGGGCATCAATTTCTTTTAATTCACCATTATAATCACACAAAAGTTTGGCGTAAAAAACACCGTCAGTAAGTGTGTGAATTAATACCTCATGAATTTGTACCTGAAATGTTTTGCAAAATGACACAAATAAATCATGTGTCATAGGTCGGAAAGGAACTATTTTTTCTATCTCAATAGCAATAGCCTGTGCTTCAAAACTCCCGATGATAATGGGGAGTTTGCGGTTGCCGTTTTCTTCACCCAGAATAAGGGTGTAAGAGCCGTGCGACTGTCCGGAAGTAAGGCCAACAATTTCTAACCTGATTTTTTGCATCGGGAAATAAGGTAGTGCTCAGTAGCCAAAGTTAGGAAAAACAAACGACACTGAGTATACGAATAATTAATTCTGTGAGGCTTTAAGTTTTCTGGCTGCAGCAGTAATTTTTGGCAGTACATCAAATACATCTCCTACTATACCATAATCAGCAGCTTTGAAAAACGGGGCCTCAGGGTCTTTGTTAATGGCAACAATTACTTTGCTGGAACTAACTCCGGCAAGGTGTTGTATAGCTCCGGATATTCCGCAGGCAAAATACAAATCAGGTTTAATGGTAATACCTGTTTGTCCCACGTGTTCAGAGTGTGGTCTCCAGTGCATGTCGGAAACGGGTTTGGAGCAAGCTGTTGCAGCACCTAATACTTCAGCCAGTTCTTCAATAATATTCCAGTTTTCAGGTCCTTTTAAACCTCTTCCGCCTGATACAACTACCTCTGCTTCTGTCAACGGAATTTTTCCTGATACGCGTTTAACTTCAATAGATTTTGTTCCGAAATCACTATCAGAAAGTGTTGCTGAGAATTCAGTAATTTCAGCAGCTTTTTCAGTTGTTGCAACAGAGAAAGAGTTCGGAGTGATGGCCAATACTTTATTGGCTGTGGCGATGGTAACATCAGCAAATGCTTTTCCGGAGAAAACTGTTTTTCTTACTTTAAATCCGGTTGAATGGTCGGGGTAAGAAATTACGCCCGATACAATACCGGCATTCAGTTTTACAGCCACTCGCGGAGCTATTGATTTCCCTCCGTAAGTGTTGGAAATGATAATGGTGTTGCTGCCCTCAGCAGCAGCTACCTGAGCAATAACAGTGGAATAAGCCTTGGCATCAAAGTTATTGAGGCGGTTGTCAGCTACGGCAATTACTTTATCAGCACCATAGCGGGCCAGCTCTTCCAGTTGTTTTCCGTCCATCAATCCGAGTGAAACGGCTATTACTTTTTGTTGTGAGCCTTCTGCAATTTTTGCGGCATAGGCTACAGCTTCAAAAGATGATTTTTTGTATGTTCCTTCTATATTTTCTGCAAATACCAATATTGACATAAACTTAATGTTTTTCAGTGATGATTAAATAATTTTGGCTTCGTTGTGCAATAAATCAATCAGTTGCTCTGCTTTATCAGCATCAATCATTTTGCAACCTGCTTTTGGTTGAGGAAGTTCAAAAGACGGAGTTTGCGTATAAGCGTTTAATGCAACCGGGTCTACTACTTTTAACGGTTTGGTGCGGGCGGCCATAATTCCACGCATGTTAGGTATACGGGGCTCGGCCAGTTCTTTTTGAGCACTGGCTACAAAAGGAAGCAAACAGGTAACTACCTCACGACCTCCGTCAATATCACGCTCCATGGTGGCAACTCCGTTTTCAATATCAAGTGTATTGATTACGTTTACTGAAGGCCAACCCAGCATTTCAGCCAGCAGACCGTAAACCTGGCCGCTGTTGTAATCAATGGATTCACGACCGGTTAAAATAAGGTCGAAATTTTCTGCTTTAGCCACAGCAGCAATTTGTGCGGCTACAAAAGTGGCATCTTCAGGGTGCGCATTAACACGAATAGCGTCTTGTGCGCCAATGGCCAATGCCTTGCGGATATTGGGTTCGGTATCTGCTAAACCTACATTGATAACCGTAACTGAGCCTTGAAGTTTTTCTGTTATTTCAAGTGCTTTGGTTAAGGCCAGCTCATCGTATGGGTTAATAATGTACTGAACTCCTGTGGTGTTAAACTTCGTGTTGTTGTCCGTAAACGCTATTTTTGTGGTGGTATCCGGAACATTGCTTATACAAACTAAAATCTTCATGAAATTGTATTTATGCTTGGGCTACAAAAGTATTTAAAAATTGCACATTATACATATGAGTACAGACAGATTGCAACAATTAATTGAGTTATTGAAAAATAGCCCTGATGACGCCTTTCTCCTGTATGCTGTGGCGTTGGAATTTCAGGTAAAAGGAAATACAGAGGAAGCTATAAAACGCTACGAAGACTTGCTGTTGAAGCAGTGGGATTACTTGGCGGTGTATTACCAATTGGGTGGATTGTACGCACTATTGGGAAATATTTCCAAAGCGGAAGAAACCTACACTAAAGGAATTGAAATTGCCACGCAGCAAAAGAATACGAAAACACTGGCTGAGTTACGTTCAGCATTGGATATGTTGTAGTTTAAAACGGAGGTGCATCGTCCTCATCACGAATGGTGTTCATGCGTGATTGAAAGGTAACGGTATTGCTCTCCTCAATAATATCAGCGTCAAAATTATATTCTTCCAGATTTTCGAATTTGGCAAATTTACCAACGAATTTCAATCGCACACTGTCAGTGGCACCATTACGGTGTTTGGCTACAATAATTTCAGCGGTACCTAAAGTGCTGTTACCTTCCGAGTCTTCTGTTATCTGGTAGTATTCGGGGCGATAAATAAAGGCCACCATATCCGCATCCTGCTCAATTGAACCTGATTCACGTAAATCGGAGAGCATGGGTCGTTTATCGCCACCACGTGTTTCAACTGCACGACTTAACTGCGAGAGGGCAATTACCGGAATATTCAATTCTTTAGCCAGTGCTTTGAGTGAGCGGGAAATGTAACTTATTTCCTGTTCACGGTTACCGTTAGATCGGTTATCATCACCCCGCATCAGTTGCAGGTAATCAATAATTACCAGTTCAATATTGTGCTGTGTCTTCAGCTTACGGCATTTGGCTCTTAATTCAAAAATAGACAGGGCAGGAGTATCGTCAATAAAGATGGGAGCTTCTGAAAGTTTACCCACCATTTTGTTAAGTTGAATCCACTCATCTTCCCGCAGGTTACCTTTTTTGAGTTTTTCAGATTCCAGATTAGTTTCGCCTGAAATCAAACGATTGACCAGCTGAATGGAAGACATTTCCAATGAGAAGATAGCTACAGCGTGGTTGCCCATAACAGCAGCATTACGAGCCATAGACAATACAAAAGCTGTTTTACCCATACCGGGGCGAGCTGCCAGAATAACCAAATCAGAACGTTGCCAGCCGGAGGTTAAACGGTCAAGTGCTGAAAAGCCGGATGGAATACCGGTAAGTCCGTCCTCATGCCCCTTGAGGTCTTCAATCATTTTGATGGCCTCTTTTAGCAGCTTATCTACCTTTTCGGAGTTACTGCTAACGTTTCCTTCACTTATCTGGAACAGTTTATTTTCCGCCTGGTCCAGCAATTCAAAAACGTCTGTAGTGTCTTCAAAAGCATCGCGTTGAATTTCTCCTGATATGCGAATGAGTTCACGTTGAATATGCTTTTGAGCAATAATGCGCGCATGAAACTCAATATTGGCAGCAGAGGCTACACGGTTGGTAAGTTGAGTAATGTAATAGGCACCTCCGCAAATTTCAAGATTACCGTCTGAGCGCAGTTGATTGGTTACTGTAAGGATATCAATGGGCTCTGATTTTTCGAACAGGTTAAGCATGGAAGTGTACACATGCTGATGCGCATCTTTGTAAAAATAAGTAGGTTTAATAATGTCAATAACCACAGCTAATGCGTTTTTTTCCAGCATTATGGCTCCTAAAACAGCCTCTTCAAGTTCGATGGCTTGTGGTGGTAATTTTCCCTGAAGTACTTCAGGTGATAACAGTTGATTAGTAGTTTTACGTGTGAATTTAGTTTTCTTCTCGGTCATTTTAGTGGCACCTGTTCGTGTAAACTCGGATACGAATATTCAATGTTTTGTATCCATTTCAATCAAAGCAAATTAGTTGGTGATAGTTATTCACAAGCTTTTTTAAAAATGTATATAATGTGTGAATATCGATATTTTGAATGACGTAACGTTCTGACAGGCTGATAATAGTTATTCACACTTTCACAAAGTTGTTTTTCTAACTTGCTGTAAACACTTTTTTTTCACTGTTACGTAATTGTCTGATAATGCAGCTGCAATTATTTTTTTAACATTAATTTCAGTTTTACATCATTTGGAAATTACCGATTTGTTTGTTTTGAGTTGTCTTAATCGTTTACGTCTAATTTAAGAAAAAGTTAACCTTAATAATCCTTAAATTGCCCGACATTTGTCCCTTTAACATGAATAAAGTTTTAAGTGTAAGCATAGTTTTTTTGTTCATATTCTGCTCATCTGCAACGGCACAGGTATTATTTGATCAGAAATATACCAATGTAGGCAGGCTGGGTTTAGCCATCAGCAATGTGGGAACATTGGGTCGGCCCACCGTTCGCAGTAACACACAAGGCATTCCGTCAATGGAATATCCGCTCAACTCAGGTATAGAACATTTATTTGAAGGCGGTTTGTGGATAGGAGCTTTGGTAAACGGCCAGCAACTGGTTTCCACCTCAGCGTTGGATGCTGCCAACGGGTATTCAACCGGTGCCAATGGTTTTGAGTTTACCGCAGTGGGGCCAATTACAGAACGTTCATCATTAAGAAACAAAGATAACTTCAGCACCAATGCCATTTCCCATCAGGATTTCATCGTCAATTTTACGGATAAGAATGTGGTGGTACCGGGAGTTAATATTCCTATTGCTAACCATACCAACCCTTTGGTAGCAGATGTTCGTTTGGAATCATACTCATGGAATTATTCTTATGCTGATTTCTTTGTGATTCTGAATTATGAAGTAACCAACAACTCGTCTAACCAGTGGGATTCCGTTTATCTGGGTATGTGGAGCGACATGGTAGTGCGTAACGTAAACGTAACACAAGATAATGGTACGGCATTTTTCAATAAAGGCAGAGGCGGTTTTGATAGAGACCTCAGCGCATTATATGTATACCAGCAAATGGGTGATGATGTGGACTACACTCAATCCTATGCAGCAGCTCAGATTTTGGGTGTTACCTGGCGTGATATGTATATTCATCCGGCCAATGCAAAGTCCCTTCTTGATTCAGGCTATGCGCAACCTTTTATTAATCCCAATTTTTGGTATTATAATTCCACAGCTACTCCGTTCACCACTCCACAAAATGATCAGGAAAGGTATTTTAAGTTAAAGAACGGACTCGACTCCATGAACCTGATTAATGGTCCCAATAAAATTACAGGCAACTGGATTCAGTTAATTTCGATAGGTCCTGTTTCCAATGTAAAGCCGGGAGAGAAGTTCAGGTTTGCCGTTGCTATGGTATGCGCCAAGCAAAAAGATTCAGGTGATCCCAACAACAAGGATACAAAAGAAGCACGCAAAGAGTTGACTGAGCATTTGAGCTGGGCCAAGCGCACTTTTCTTGGCGAAGATTTAAACGAAAACGGTCAACTGGATGCAGGAGAGGATTTGAATACAAACAATCAGCTTGATCGTTTTATTCTACCTGAACCACCCGCTACACCTAAAGTTAAGATGGTGCCTTCCAACAATCAACTGGATGTTTACTGGGATAAATCTTCGATGGAATCGATAGACCCCATTTCCAAGAAGAAAGATTTTGAAGGTTTTCGTTTGTATCGCACCAACTTGGGAGATGACCAGGGGACTGACCTTTTAAGCAAAGCCAACCTTATTGCACAATGGGATTCAGCCGGCAATACCATTGGTTTTAATAATGGATTTACTGCCATTAAACTGGATGAACCTGTAGTGATAGAAGACGACACCTTTTACTTTCATTACAAGCTTACCGGTTTACTCAACGGCTGGCAATATTTAGTTATTTTAACTGCTTTTGATGAAGGCGATGCAGAATTGGGTTTAGATGCATTGGAATCGTCCCTAACAGAAAACTCTTATGGCGTATTTGCCGGAACTGAGCCCAATCCTTTTTCATCAAAAGGAGACGGTAAAAAAGTAGGTGTTTATCCTAATCCTTACAAGGGTTCAGCACTTTGGGATGGTACAACATCACGCACTAAGAAGATCTATTTTTACAATCTGCCTTCGCGATGTGAAATTACCATTTACACCGCTTCGGGTGATGTGGTGTCAAGAATTAACCACAATGCAGGAACTTATAAAGGAGAGGATTCGCGTTGGTTCGAAAATTTTGCCGGAGCGGGAACTATTACTTTTTCAGGCGGAGAGCATGCCTGGGATATGCTTACCGAAACTAAAAATCAGGTGAGTTCAGGGATTTATTTATTTGCAGTCAAGGACTTGGATTCCCAAGGAATTAAAATGGGAAAATTTGTCATACTTAAGTAACTTCGTAAATTATCAACTATAAAATTATAGGTTATGAAACAACTATTTACTTTTATTATCGCATTATTCTCCATAACCACCATGGCTCAGGTCACCGGTGATTTCAGGAGCAAACAATCAGGGAGCTGGAACACTGTTTCTACCTGGGAGGTTTTTGATGCAGGCAACTTGCAGTGGAACAATGCCACAAGTGTACCGGCTTCATCCAACTCTGTTTGGATACAGGATGGGGATTCTGTTGTTCTTGCGGCAAACGGATCATGTAAAGATTTGCACCTGAACAGTGACATAGCTCAGGGTGATGTGGGCCGCATCAATACGCAATCATTTACATTGTCAATCAGTGGCAAAATAAGAGCCTATACCGCAGCTAAAAACACTATTCCCGGTACAGCAGTTTCTAATGCTCATAATTCATCTGCTTTTATTACCACAGGAACTGGTGGTAAAATTCAGTTTGTGGGCACTACACGCGAGGTAATGGTTTCAGGCGAGTGGGCATCACCTGCTAATAACTACGGTTGGAGTTTGGAGTTTGCCATGAACAGCGCTACCGATACGGCAAAAATTGATGCCAACCTCAGAGCAGGAAGTATTACCATTGCCTCAGGCGTGGTGCAGCAGGTAAGCGGTGGGCCTAAGCCCGATACGGTTCGGCAGGTACAGGTACTTTTACCATCAACTCAGGGGCTACCTACATTTCTTCAGCTACCGGTTTATTCAGAACAGCTACCGACAAGTTTGGCACTTTTACTTTAAATACAGGTGGCTTTTATGTAGTTCCTTCCTCCTATAGTGCATCACCCATACTTGCCGCAGGTGCACTGATTTTGAATGGAACAGTTGTAACAATGAACGGCTTTTTGCCTTCCACAGGAGGCCTTGCAGGTGCTGATTCAGCTGAAACATTCACCAACCTTACACTTAGAAGTAATTTCTCTTTAACGTATAATATTTCAATAAACGGTGTTTTGGGACTTACTGCCAACAATCAGCTTAATCTGAATGGCAATACCATAACATACGGCCCTAATTCATTGGTAGAATATGCGGGTTCAACCTCGCAAACCACATCTGATACAGAGTTACCGCTTACCGGTGGTCCTTCAGGAATTTCTATCAATAACCCTTCCGGTGTTAACCTTCATGCTTCCAGAACATATAAAACACTTCGTATGGTTCAGGGAACATTGAACCTTGGAGCAAATACATTTACCTATGCAGCCAACGGAACTTTAGAATACATGGGAACTTCTGCTCAAACTACAGCTAACCTGGAGTTTCCGGCTTCTAATGGCCCGGTAAATCTCACTATTGGTAATCCGGCTCATGTAACTTTACACGCTGCCCGTAGCATCAGCGGTCAGTTGAAATTTATATCAGGTAAATTAATTACCACATCAACTAATTTGCTTACGCTGGGAGCCAATGCCACCACTTCAGGTGCAGATACAACCCGTTATGTAGATGGTCCTTTAGCTAATGTGGTTGCCTCTTCTTCTTTAACATCATTGCAATTCCCTGTAGGCAAAGGTGCCAATTACAGACCAGTGTCGATGAATATAACTCAGGATGCTGCTACCCCAACAACTTACACTGTTGAACTTTTTAATGCTACTCCGCCTTCAAAAACACTTCCATCAACGCTTCAGTCGGTGAGTTCATCCCGTTACTGGTCAGTTTCCAAAGGTACAGGAGCCAATGTTACCGCTGCCTCCATTACCGGTCAGTATTACAATAACTTTAATGCCAATGATAATGTTGATGATACCAGCTTAGCCAGAATTGCCCGTGAAAATGGCAGCAATTGGGATGACTTGGGTGGTACAGGTTCAAAAAGTTTTTATGGTGCTGTCAGATCAACAGTCAACTTTACCTCTTTCGGTAATTTTGTATTAGCTAAAGCTACACCTGCAGGAAGTCTGTATCCTTATCCTATCGTATCCATTGACAGCCTGCAGTATGTTATTGCTCAGAAATTAGGAACTGCCAATACTCTTCCTGATTATGTCAATCCAACGTTTAAAAATTCTGTTTACCGTGATACAGTTCAGGTAGAAGGAATAGTATCATTTGACCCACGTTATTATGGTTTGTCTTTTAACCGTAGAGCAACGTTTATTCAAAACGCAGCAGGCGGTGCCTGGAGCGGAATTGAAATAATGTGCGACCCGACTACAGTTTCAGGATGGAGCGGAGGACTTACTACGTACAAGAATGCTACACAGTTTAACCAGAACTCTGTTCCGGGTTTACGAGTGCGTTATGTGGGTATACTTAAAAATTTCAACGGAAGCGGAGCAACCACTTCAGGCGAAACTCAATTGAATATTTTACCTTATCCTGCAGAGATTGTTGACCTGAACCCTGTAAGCATTACTCCAACAGTAGTAACCATTGATAAGTTTATGAAGAGTGATGGTGCAGGCGGACAAACCATCCAGCATAGCACAGGAGAACCGTATGAAGGCGTTTATGTTCAGTTTAATAATGTTACAGTTGTAGATAGAACAGGACCAAATAGTAACCGTTGGAACTGGTCAATACAAGATCAAAGCGGAAATAAAATTGCTACGTATGATTTTTCAGCATATTTCAGAAATGATCACAGAGAAGATACTGTAGGAACAGGAGCAACCACAACGCCTACATTTACTCCGCCCAACATTGGTGTTACACTTTCTTACATCAGAGGTGTAATTACGGAGACTTTTAATACGGGAAGCGGCACCTGGCAATATGTTTTCTCACCACTTACACCAACGGATTTAGGCCCGGCACTGGCGCAGGCTCCGGTAGTTTCAAACAGAAAAAGAACTCCTGTGGTTGCTAACTCAACCACTCCGGTTGTAGTTACAGCCCGTATTACAGACGACAGCACAGTGGTATCTGCTACATTGAATTATGCAGTAGGTATTAACACAACATCTTTCACTTCAGTTCCCATGACTATGGCATCGGGTACTGCTTCAGACGGAGTATGGACGGGCACAATACCAGCCCAGGCTAACGGTTCAATTGTGAAATACTTTATTCGCGGTACAGATAATGGCGGAAGAAGCGGATTTTCACCTGACAGCTTAGCTACCAACTCAGCATACATGGTGGTTGACGGAGGTGTTACTTCCATTCAGCAAATTCAAATGTCTCCTTATTCCAACGGTAATTCCATTTGGATGAATGATACATTAACCAATGTTAGTATTAAAGGTATAGTAACGGCCACTTCTAAAACCAGTGATTTAGGTCTGGTAACCATTCAGGACGGCAACAATCCAAACTCAGGTATATTTGTTACAGCCGGTGTAGGTGATGGTATTGATCAATGGAACAGAGGAGATTCAGTAGTGATTAATTCTTGTGTGGTAAGAGAAAACTTTAACGTTACAACCCTTTACAGCGCAGGCGGATCGAACCACATTGTTGCAGGTACCGGAAAAACACTTCCTGCATTTGTGAGTTCATTAAACTCTGATTCAGTTCATGCCAAAGTAGCTGCTCAAACTGAGCCATACGAAGGAATGCTGGTGCAGTTTGATTCAGTTTATGTAATTAATCAAAATGCTGATGCACCAAGTAATTTTGGTGAATTTGCCATAGGAAAAGACAGTTCAAAAACGGTAGGATTAAGAGTAGATGACCAGTCGAATGACATTGGTACCAACTTCAATCTGGATTCATTGACATCAAAACAGAAATTAGCCTTCCTAAAAGGGGTGTTGTATTTCAGTTTTGGAAACTGGAAAATGTTACCACGTAACCGTGATGATATTGCCGGTTTCAAATCAGATTACAGTACTTCAGTAAGCAATGTGGTGGCTGATAACATTCAGTTTACGGTATATCCTAACCCGGCCAGCAATCAGCTTAATCTTCGTGTGGTGAATCCGGGTTATTCGCTGTTTTCTCAGGACATGGATTTTATCATTACTGATTTAACAGGCAAACGTGTAATGGAACTGCCACTTATGGGAAATGTAAATGTACTGAACAAGAATATTGACATCAGCACACTTGCTCCGGGAGTGTATTTCTGTACTTTCCACGCAGGAAACTCAGCCAAAACAGTGAAACTGATTAAAACGAACTAATCATTCGTTTATAGTGACAAAAAGGCATCTGAATATTCAGGTGCCTTTTTTTTGTGTACATTTTTTCAGATAACTAACAGAAACAACCCCATTTTACCGTTGATTATGCCAACTCTTTTCTGTTAACTTTGACTTGGATGATTTGGTCGCACTTTTGCAGAGTAGAGCCAGACACAACCAAACCCAACTAAAGACCATCTTACATTTAAATGACGCATTATGGAAGCTAAGTTTTCGCCCAGAGTTAAAGACGTAATTTCTTACAGCAGAGAAGAAGCTATTCGTTTAGGGCACGATTATATTGGTGTTGAGCATCTGCTGTTAGGGCTCATTCGTGAAGGAGATGGTAAAGCCATCAAAACATTAAAGGCACTGGATGTTGATACCGTTCGCCTGAAAAAGGTGATTGAGGATACCATTAAAAACACAGGAACAGGCAACACCAGTAATCTGGTTAATATCCCCCTGACCAAGCAGGCCGAGAAAGTTTTGAAAATCACTTATCTGGAGGCAAAAATATTCAAAACAGACATTATCGGAACTGAACATTTATTGCTCTCTGTATTAAGAGATGAAGATAATATAGCTTCTCAGATTTTAACCCAGTTTGCCGTAACCTACGATGTGTTTAAAGCAGCTCTGGAAAATAATCTTCCTGATGTGAAGTCTGAACTTCCACCGGAAACACCGGGAGAGTTTTATACACCTGAAGAGCGCAAACCGGAGTCAAGAAAACCCGGAGATTCCAAATCTAAAACTCCCGTACTCGATAATTTTGGTCGTGATTTGACTAAAGCTGCCGAAGAAGGACGTTTGGATCCAATTGTTGGTCGGGAAAAAGAAATTGAACGCGTGTCACAAATTCTTTCGCGCAGAAAGAAAAATAACCCCATTTTGATTGGTGAACCCGGTGTGGGTAAAACAGCCATTGCAGAGGGATTGGCCTTACGCATTGTACAACGAAAAGTGTCGCGTGTGTTGTTTAACAAACGCGTAGTAATGTTGGATCTGGCTTCTTTAGTGGCAGGCACCAAATACCGCGGCCAGTTTGAAGAGCGCATGAAAGCTGTAATGAATGAGTTGGAAAAATCACCCGATGTGATTTTGTTCATTGATGAGTTACATACCATTGTAGGTGCAGGTGGAGCTTCCGGTTCTCTGGATGCTTCCAACATGTTTAAACCTGCTTTGGCTCGCGGTGAAATTCAATGTATAGGTGCCACCACATTAGATGAGTACCGTCAGTACATTGAAAAAGACGGAGCATTGGAAAGGCGTTTCCAGCCGGTAATGGTAGATCCTACCTCGCCTGAAGAAACAGTAGAGATTCTTAAAAATATCAAAGAAAAATACGAAGATCACCACTCGGTAACTTACACAGATGAAGCTATTGAGGCATGTGTGAAGTTGAGTAATCGCTACATGACTGATCGTTACCTGCCGGATAAAGCCATTGATGTTTTAGATGAAGCAGGTGCGCGTGTTCACATCAGCAATATTCATGTTCCGCAAAATATTCTCGAATTAGAGAAAATGATTGAGGACATTAAGATTGAGAAAAATCGCGTTGTGAAAAGCCAGAAGTATGAAGAGGCGGCTAAACTTCGTGATAAAGAAAAACACCTGCTCGAACAACTGGAGACAGAAAAATCGAAGTGGGAAGAAGATACCAAGTCGCAACGTTTTGTCGTATCAGTAGATGATGTGGCCGATGTAGTGGCCATGATTACCGGGGTTCCTACCAAACGTATTGCACAAAGTGAGGGTACCCGTTTACTCAACATGTTCAATGATTTGAAAGGTAGTGTAATCGGTCAGGATAAAGCACTGGAGAAACTGGCTAAAGCCATCCAACGTACACGCGCAGGATTAAAAAACCCTAACCGCCCGATTGGGTCTTTCATATTCCTCGGGCCAACAGGTGTTGGTAAAACAGAACTGGCCAAAGTACTTGCCCGTTATTTGTTTGATAGTGACGATGCCTTGGTACGCATTGACATGAGCGAATACATGGAGAAATTTGCAGTATCCAGATTGGTTGGAGCGCCTCCGGGCTATGTGGGTTATGAAGAGGGCGGACAGCTTACCGAAAAAATACGCAGAAAACCCTATTCCGTTATTCTGTTGGATGAAGTAGAGAAAGCTCACCCGGATGTATTTAACCTCATGCTTCAGGCATTGGACGAAGGCTTTATGACCGATAGCCTCGGACGCAAAGTTGATTTCAGAAACACAGTCATCATTATGACATCGAATATTGGCTCACGCCAGTTAAAAGAATTTGGTGGTGGTGTTGGTTTCGGTACACAGAGTAAAAAAGACGGTGAGGATGGTCATTCGAAAAGCGTGATAGAAACAGCCTTAAAACGTTTCTTCTCACCTGAGTTTTTGAACCGCATTGACGATGTGATTATATTCAATTCTCTGAACAAAGAAGACATTCTCGCCATAGCTGATATTTCTTTGCAAACGTTGATTGTACGCATAGAGCAAATGGGATACAAATTCAAAATGACTACTGAGGCTAAAGTGTTTCTGGCTGATAAAGGATTTGATCCTGATTTTGGTGCTCGCCCGCTTAACAGAGCCATTCAGAAGTACCTCGAGGACCCTATTGCAGAGGAGATGTTGAAGGCAGAGATTGCTGAAGGTGATACCATCGATGTAGATTACAAAGAAGGAGAAGAGCAACTCAAAATTGTTATCGGCAAAAAGAAAGAGCCGAGGAAAAAGAAAGATACTCCGGCTGAATAAGCGTTGTTGTGAAGGTAACTTTACTGGTTACAGGTAAAACCACTTTTCCTTTTATTGAGAAAGGTATAACGGAGTATGCCGAAAGGTTGATTCATTATACGTCATTTACCTTGCACACGGTGGAAGCTGTTAAAAAGACATCCTCCGTTACTGCAGAACAGGTAAAACAAAAAGAAGGAGAGCACATACTTCGTAAATTATCAGCCGCTGATTTTCTGATTTTACTAGACGATAAAGGCAAAGAATTCAACTCTGTTCAGTTTGCTGCTCAACTGGAAAAGTGGCAACTGCAAACAAAATCCATTGTATTTGTAATAGGTGGAGCGTATGGTTTCTCTGATGCTGTTTACCAGCGCGCACAAGCAAAATTGTCGCTTTCCAAAATGACCTTTTCGCACCAGATTATCAGGGTGATTTTTCTAGAACAGTTATACAGAGCGTACACTATTATCAAAGGTGAGCCTTATCATCATTCTTGATAGTTAGATAGATGGGCTACGGCTCACATTCTAAATACCATTTTTTGTTTTGGGGGTTTGTGGTTGTAAGCATATATTTGTTAAGCACTTAGTTTTGACATTTTAAATTTTATCACATGAAAAAGTATTCTTATCTACTGTTTTTTAACTTCTTCTTTGCTTTTATAGCAATAGCCCAACCCACTTTAACCAGCCCTTCTGATGGCGCTAGTGGTTTAATTGCTCCTGTTACTTTTAAGTGGATTGCAGATCCAAACGCAAATAACTATGATTTTCAAATTGCAACTAATCCTTCGTTTACAAGTAACCTTTCTACAGTTACAGTATGGGATCCACAATATATAAGATCCTCAGGGCTGTCTGCCGGAGTAACGTATTATTGGAGAATGCGGTCAAATTATGGTTCAAGTTATAGCGCATATACCTTCTCAAGGTCATTTACAATGCAGTCTGTACCAGTTGCTTCTTTTTCCGGCAGCCCTACATCTATATGTGCAGGATCGGATGTAAGTTTTTATTCCTCCAGTTCCGGAGTTACAAGTTATTCTTGGAGCTTTCCAGGAGGCACTCCCTCCTCATCAACATCGTCAAGCCCAACGGTAACCTATAACTCAGCCGGGGTATACAGTGTTACCCTTACAGTTTCGAATTCTTTGGGCAACAATACATTGACAAAAACGAATTATATCAATGTTGGGACAAATTTCAGTGCATCTGTTTCTGTTACGCAGGGAAGTTTATTAAAATGCCCCGTTGATACAGTTGAATTGACGGCTTCACATTCCGGTACCGGATACACTTATTTATGGAGTAATAGTGCAACCTCTCAGTCTATTAAGACTACGCAATTTGGGACTTTCTCGGTAGCCATATCAAAAGGGGGGTGTACAAAAAACATAAGCAGAGTAATTGTAAGAGATACTCTACCTATTTTTATCAGCACACCGAATGGTACAAGTATTTGCCTTGGCGATTCAGTACAGCTAATTGCTTTTGATAGTGGCTATACGGGTTTCGTTTGGTCTACAAACGCAACGGGTACTCAAATTGTTGCCAAACAGCCCAGTTTATATACTGTGACCGCTACAGATAACAAAAGTTGTCCAAGAAAGGGAAGTGTTACCGTAACCAACCCTTATGGCACAAAAAAAATAACAGTAAGTGGGTATGCAAACCCACTTTGTTCATCAGACAGCATAACATTAACCGGCCCTTCAGGATTTAATAGCTATAGCTGGTCTAATGGTAAAACAACTTTACAGATTATAATTGGTAATCCCGGTGCGTATGTACTCACGTTTGCAGACTCCATTGGCTGTAAAGGGAAGGATTCGGTTAATTTACAGTTTGTGAAAGAGAATTGTTATAAAGGTATATATACCATAGGTGGGGTTAATCCTGATTTTATTAGTCCTAGAGCAGCTATAGATTCACTTAATAAATACAAGGTGGTCGGTAAAGTGGTTCTGAAAATAAGAGAAGGAACATACAACTCAAGATTGCGTCTTAGATTTATAAAGGGTAGTTCTTTAATTAACAATATTGTTTTTGAATCTGAAAACGGTATTGCATCAAATGTTATCATTACTGCAGACGATAGTTTGATGTATTTAGATAGTGTTTGGTATATTACCTTTAAAAACCTAACTTTTAAGGAAGCTAACCACGAACGACTCGTTTATTCAAACACAACTTCTGATCGGTATAAATTAGTTTCGATTCACTTTATAGGTAACATATTTATTGGAATAGGAAACGAGAATTATTATTATCAGAATAGAACTAATTATACTGATGGCTTTAGTCGTGCCCCAATGTCTTTTAATTACTTAACGAATTCGTCATTAGTAGGAAACAGATTTGAAAGAATGTATTGTGGATTTTACGCACTTGGGGGTCAAGATATTCTTATATCGGGTAATACGTTTCTATTAACAGCAGATGGGATTACCTTTCGAACCAATAGCAAAGTAAAGAATATAACAATAGAAAAAAATATCATCTTACTTAATGATAATCTTGGATTAAGTAACTTATTTTCAACTGCTTTGGGATTTGCACCACCTGGTGCTTACGCTACGCCTACTGGTTTGAATATAATATCCAATTCGATAGTGATATCGGGATCAACGGCTTCGAAATTTGGGAGAGTTAGGGGGATTGAAGTATACCATTTCCAGAAGTGTAATATTTTTAACAACAATATAACAAATAATTATATTAGGCCTTCAACAGCAACACCAGACACAAAGTATGATGCAGCAGTAGATATAAGTGGTTATACAGATGGTAATTTGATCCATAATAATATTATAGGCAATCCGGCCTTGTATTATAATTGCGATTCTTTTAGTATCATTAATAATAATTTGAGCGCGGCACAAGGTAAAAATCTTGTACTTCATGTTGTTAATAGTACAATTAAATTGTATCGCAATAATAACTATTCAGTTATTGACTCCACATTATCAACTTTTCGAGGTGGCGTGGGTGGTAATTCATATAAAACATATTCAGCCTGGAAAAATGTTCAGAATTATGATAAGGATTCACGTTTTATTAACCCTAAATACGTTTCTTTTTTTGATTTAACTCCTACGAATCCTTTGCTCAATAATACAGCAGACACTGTGACAGCAGTTCCATTGGATATAAATGGTTCTCCAAGAACTAATCCTAAAACGGACATAGGGTCTTATGAAATTAATTCGTTTAAAGATGTCAAAATAGATTCAGTATTGCTTTCCGGGTATGGTTGCAATACCACTGTTACTCCTAAAGTAAGGTTAAGGAACAACAGCCTGTTCTATAAGGTTTACAAAAATGATTCTGTAAATATCTATTACAGCATTAACGGAGGTTCACCACAAACTCTCGTTCACGGATTTAAAAAAGATTCTTTAAATTTTAACGATACAGCTTTGGTTAACTTGCCGGGCCTCACTTTAAATCAAGGCAGTTTAAATACCATTCGTTTTTGGATAAATTATACAAGCGATAGTGCCCAATGGAATGATTCAATCAGTCATGTGTATTATGTCTATAAGATTCCATCAGTTGATTTTACAAGCACAGGATTCTGTGCGGGAACGGCTATCTCTTTTACCAGCCAAACCTCTCCTGTAGTATTTTATAAATGGTCGTTTCCTGACGGAAGTTTCGTTAATGCAGCAAACGCCTCTAAAGTATTTACCGAAGGCAATCATAACATTACATTACAGGTGACAAGTGCCCAAGGGTGCTCCAATACCATCACTAAGCCAATAACCGTTTTAAGTCAGCCATCTATTGCAGTAACAAGAACGGGAGACTCTCTTTCTGCTGTGGCCGGGATGTCATATAAATGGTACTTGAATAATACTCTACTTCCAAACGATACATTGCAAAAAGTTAAGATTAAGCAATCAGGAAATTACAAGGTAACTGTTACCAGCCCACAGGGTTGTTCGAATTCATCGACCAACATGTTTTATGCAGTTACAGGTATAAAAGGCTTTGATAATACAGATCAGGTAATGGTATATCCTGTGCCTGCAACTAATCTATTATTTATTGAATTATTGCGTGCTAACACAGGAAGTTATATTTTAACTGATGTCACAGGAAAAGAGATAGTACAGGGTACATTAAAACAAGGATTGAACAGTGTGGGATTAGAGACAGTAAAAACCGGTATTTATTTTATCACTGTGCAAACAGCAGCAGGAGATCAGCTAATCAGAAAAATCATAAAAGAATAATTTTTTCTCATATTGTAAAGCCCCGATAAGCAATTGTCGGGGCTTTATTTTTATAAATACATTCAGGTTACATAGCAATAAAATGAGTAAGCCTTTTCACTTTAAACAATTCAGTATAAAACAGGATAGGTGTGCTATGAAAGTGGGCACTGACGGAGTATTGTTAGGTTGTTTTGTGGATGATAAGCTGAGTGTAAGTAATGTGCTGGATATAGGCACGGGTACAGGCTTGCTTAGCTTAATGGTTGCTCAGAAATTTCCGGAGACCATGATTGAAGCCTTAGAGGTGGATAGTGATGCAGCAAACCAGGCCGCAGATAATTTTGCCCGTTCATTGTGGCATAACCGACTTACCTCTGTTTGTCAATCCTTTCAGGAATTTCATTCGCTATCGGATAGTAAATACCAATTGATAGTTTGCAATCCTCCGTTTTATAAATCAGCCAACAAAACAAAAGGGAATAACCGGCAGCATCCCGCTGCACAAAGAGCCCAGGCTCGTTTCGCTGATTTTTTACCCTTTAACGAACTGGTGAAAGGTGTGCAACAATTGCTCTCTACCGATGGAAAGTTTTATGTAGTTTTATCGGTGATTGAAGCGCAAGAACTCATGGAACTTTGTGAGCAGGCGGGATTATATCTCCATGAAATAATGGAAGTAACCGGCAGGGAAGGGGCGCCTCCCAACAGGTTATTGATGTGTTGGGCACAGCAGGTTCAGCCATTGGTCAGAAAAAGTTTACTCATGTACAAAAGCGACACAACACCTACAGAGGAATACATAAATTTTACCCGTGAATTCTACTTGTGGAAGAAATACGACAACCATGAGCACCTTAAAATATAATTACTCCCATGTTGAAGATATACTATAATCCTGATTGCAGTAAGTGCAAAAGTGCCATGGAGTTGTTAGATGAAAAAGGAGAACGTTATGAAGCAGTCAACTACCTCTTAAATCCGCCATCTCCTGCGGAGTTGAAAGGATTAATTGACTATTTGGGAATAGAGGCAGAACAACTGGTGAGGAAGAAGGAATCTTTGTATGTAGAAAAGTTTGAAGGCAAGTTTTACACTCAGGAAGAATGGTTGGAAATACTCTCAACTCATCCGGTTTTGATAGAACGCCCAATTGTGGTAAAAGATGGCAAGGCCATCATCGGCAGGCCGGTAGAAAGGATTATAGAACTGTTTTAATTTACAATCTTAAATTCTGTTCTTCTGTTCAACGCTCTTCCGGCTTCATCGTTATTGGAGGCTATGGGTTGTTCGTCAGCATATCCTTTGGCTGTTAGCCTTTCTTTGGCTATGCCTTTACTAATCAGAAAATCCATTACGGCTTTTGCTCTGTTTTGCGACAGGGCAATGTTTTTCGCCTTGTTTCCCTGATTATCGGTATGACCACTGATTTCAATCTTAGTAAGCGGATTACTTTGAAGCAAACTAACCAGTTTATTGAGTTCGGCTTTGGATTCTTCTTTCAAATCAAATTTGTCGGTATCAAAAAACACATTTTTTAACACCACAGTTTGCCCTGCTTTAATGGGCTTTAACGGTACATCTAACAGAAACGGTTGTGAGGCAGGTGAATTAATCAGGGAGAAGTTTTCTGAATGAAAAAGGTATCCTTCATGAGCTACGTTCAATGCATAATTTTTATTAGCCGGAAGGCACACCAGAAACTCACCGGTTTTGCGGTTGGCATATGTTTCTACTAAGGGTTTGCCTGTGGCCAAATCAATCAGTTCAACTTTTGCGCGTAGTTTCCTTTTGTTATCGGCATCGTAGATATTGCCTTTCACATAACTTATTCCCTGCGGCCTGGCTGAGATTGGTAATTCAAATTTGTAAATGTCAAGTCCCCCTTTACCGCCTTTCATCTCTGAGGCATAGTAGGCATCAATTCCATTACCTGAAAGTGTTAAAGCCAGTTCATCATCATTGGAGTTAATGGGGTAGCCTAAGTTTTTTGGATAGGACCATGTTCCGTCAGCTTGTTTGCTGGCCATAAACAAATCCAAATCTCCCATGCCTATGTGTCCGTTGGAAGAGAAGTAGAGTGTTTGATCATCTTTATGAATGTAAGGAGACTGTTCAGATTGTGCGGTGTTTATTTTATCTCCCAGGTTAACAGGTGTACCCCACTTACCGTTTTCAAGTTTACTCATCCATAAGTCCATATCACCATGACCACCAGGACGGTTGCTGGCAAAATAAAGCGTTTTGCCGTCATACGATAAGGACGGTTGAGATTCCCAGTTGTTTGTGTTGATGGGTGCACCTATGTTACGCGGTTGTGTCCAGGTGTCACCGTCAAGATAAGAGAAATAAATATCACAGCTTCCATAGCCGCCTTCACGGTTACAGCCCGTAAAAAACAAGTATTGCCCGTCAGCCGAGATGGTTACGGCACCTTCGTTTTCGGTTGTATTTACCGGCTCTCCGATGTTAAATGCGGGAAACCAGTTTTGTGCTTTGTTCTTTTTGCTCATGTAAAAATCTTCGTTGAGCATGTAAGGATTGGAGGTATTTTTTTTGTTGGAGTTGGCATCTCCGCCTTTTACCAGTAAGCGGGTGAAAATAATGGTTTGTTCATCGGCAGTAATTCCGGGAAAATATTCGTCTCTTGCCGTGTTGATGTTGGAGTCAAGATTAATAGGGTTAAAAGGAACAGGATTTTTCATGGCACGAATAGCAAACTGGCAATTGTCCATAATGAATCTTGACTGGTTCACTTGCGAAGGTTTCAACCCGCGAAACTCCATAAACCCTTTTAATGCCTGAAGTGCTTTTTCATATTGGGCAGCACGGTAAGCTTCCAACCCCAAAGAATAGTACGCAACATAAAACCGGGGTTCCAGTTGAATGATTCTTTCATACAGGCTGATGGATCTTTCCGCATCACCGGCTGCGCTCCTCAAATCTGCTTGAAGTAACAAGGCATCTATAAAGTCGGGATCAGCTTTAAGTGCTTTGGTAATGATTTGTTCTGCCTGAGCATAATCGCGCATGGCATAATGATTCAGAGCCTCATCAAAATATTTTTGAGCCTTTTTTGATTTGCTGGTTCCGTCAGGTAGCGGTTGGGCTTGGCTAAGGAGTGCTAATGAGAAAAGTAAGATAAAGAGGCTGAGGATTTGTTTCATGGTATGCTGTTTTGCAATTGTTAAGCCATAAATAGCTAAGGAATGTTAATGTACTTATGGGTTTGAATGGAGATGGTCCACTGCGGATGTTGTTTCACGTAGTCAATAATCAAAGGTAGCACAGTCTCTTTTTTATCCCATTCCGGTTGAAGATATAAACGACAGTTTTTATTTACATGTTGTGCATGCTGCTCGGCCCACTCCAAATCTGATTTGTTAAATACCACTACCTTCAACTCATGAGCAGTAAAGGTAACTTCATTCAAGGGATGCTTAAATTTTTTGGGAGATACGCATATCCAGTCCCACTTACCACTTAGTGGTGACGAGGCAGATGTTTCTATATGCGTACGTATACCTTTTGCTTGTAATGCTGTTGTGAGTTCATCCAGCTGATGCAGCAAAGGCTCGCCTCCAGTTATCACAGCAATGGTAGCTTTTGAATCGGTCACCCATTTCACCATTTCATCAACCGAATATTTTGGATGTATGGAAGCATCCCAGCTTTCTTTTACATCACACCATACGCAACCCACATCACATCCGGCCAAACGAATGAAATACGCAGCTTGTCCGCTGTAATACCCTTCTCCCTGTATGGTGTAGAAATGTTCCATTACAGGCAATGAGAAGTGAATGTTTTCGGTTTGTGACTTGGTGGTTGACACCGGTTAGTTATGATTAAATAAGTAAGAAAATGCTTACCTGAGCTTAACCGCATTTAGGGTGTTGAGCAATAACCCGACACGTGTCATTGGACCAACACCACCGGGAACAGGAGTAATCCATGAAGCCTTAGCGGCACATTCTTCATATGCCACATCTCCTTTCAAAACGTATCCTTTAGGTGAAGCCGGGTCATCAACACGGGTTATTCCTACATCAACTACCACAGCTCCTTCTTTCATCATGTTTGCTTTCAGGTACTCGGGAATACCTACAGCAGCAATAATAATATCAGCTTGCTGAATGTGCTTTTCTATGTCTACCGTGCGGCTGTGGCAAACGGTAACTGTGCAGTTCTTTTGCAGCATCAGGGCGCTCATTGGTTTTCCTACAATATCACTTCTTCCTATAACTACGCAGTGTTTTCCGTTCGTTTCAATTTTATAATGCTCCAATAATTTAACAATACCAAATGGAGTAGCAGGTAAAAAGCAGGGTAGTCCTTTAAACATAAGTCCCACATTCATGGGATGAAAACCGTCTACATCCTTTTTGTAATCAATAGACTCGGTTATTCTTTTTTCGTTGATATGCTTTGGTAAAGGAAGTTGAACAATGAATCCGTCAATATCAGGATTGGTATTCAGGTCATGAATAACTTTGAGCAAATCATCTTCCGTAGTTTCAGGAGAAAATCTCAACACAGTGGAATCAAAGCCCACTTCTTTACAATCCTTTTCCTTCGCACCTACATAGGTCATACTGGCCCCATCATTGCCCACTAATACAGCTGCCAGATGCGGCACTTTCTTTCCGCTATTTTTAAGCGCACTTACTTCTTTCGCTATTTCTTGTTTAAGTGTTTTGGCTACTTCGTTTCCGTTGAGTATTTGCATAGTGGTATGAATTTTAAGTCCGTAAATCGGACCGTGTTGTTGGGTTTAATCTAACTTTAATACAGCCATAAATGCCGATTGCGGTATTTCTACGCTTCCTACAAGTCTCATCCGTTTTTTACCTTCTTTCTGACGCTCGAGCAGTTTTCTTTTACGTGAAATATCTCCTCCGTAACATTTTGCGGTAACGTCTTTTCGGATAGCTTTGATGGTTTCACGCGCAATAATTTTTGCTCCTATGGAAGCCTGTATGGGTATTTCAAACTGGTGTCTTGGTATTAATTCCTTCAGTTTTTCACAAATACGTTTTCCCCAATCGTACGCACGTTCACGGTGAATGATAGCAGATAAAGCATCTACCACATCTTTATTTAGCATAATGTCGAGTTTTACTAAATCTGATCCGCGGTAACCGATAGGATGGTAATCAAATGAGGCATAACCGCGAGATACTGATTTTAGTTTATCGAAGAAATCGAACACTACTTCAGCCAACGGCATTTCGAAGTTCATTTCAACGCGGTCGGCTGTTATGTATGTTTGATTTTTAAGTATGCCGCGTTTATTCAAACAAAGCGACATAATAGGCCCGATGTAATCTGTACGGGTTATAATTTGAGCTGAAATGTAAGGTTCTTCAGTGCGTTCGATGTGGCTGGGGTCGGGTAGTTCTGACGGGTTGTTTACCACAGTCATTTCTCCTTTTCTGTTGTAGCAATGGTAAGATACGTTGGGAACAGTAGTAATTACGGTCATTCCAAACTCACGCTCCAATCGTTCCTGAATAATTTCCATATGTAACATACCAAGGAAACCACAACGAAAACCAAAACCTAATGCAGCTGATGTTTCAGGTTCGAAAGTAAGCGAGGCATCATTTAGCTGAAGTTTCAGCATGGACTCTCGCAGTTCTTCAAAATCGTCTGTTTCTACCGGATAAATACCGGCAAATACCATCGGCTTCACATCTTCAAATCCTTTAATGGCTTCTGCGCAAGGATTAGCCGGATGGGTAAGTGTATCACCTACTTTTACTTCTTTGGCTTCTTTTATTCCGGTAATGATGTAACCTACGTCACCGGCTTCAATGGTTTTACGTACTTCTTTGGCTATACGTAAAATTCCAACTTCATCGGCAAAGTATGTTTTCTCTGTGGCCATAAATTTGACCGAGTCATTTTTGTTAACTCTTCCGTCAAATATGCGGAAGTAAGCTATAATTCCTCTGAAGGAATCATACATGGAATCAAATATAAGGGCCTTTAAAGGTCCGTCAGGATTGCCTTTAGGGGCAGGAACGCGCTCTACAATGGCACGTAAAATTTCATGCACACCTTCTCCTGTTTTTCCGCTGGCCCGTAAAATATCTTCTCTTTTGCATCCGATAAGGTCAACAATCTGGTCGCTTACCTCTTCGGGCATTGAGCTGGGCAAATCAATTTTATTAAGTACAGGAATTATTTCCAGGCCCTGATCAATGGCCAGGTAAAGGTTGGAGATGGTTTGTGCTTCAATTCCCTGTGATGAGTCTACAATAAGTAAAGCGCCTTCGCAGGCAGCAATAGAGCGGGAAACTTCATAAGAAAAGTCAACGTGTCCGGGGGTGTCAATCAGGTTTAAAGTGTATGCCTGCCCGTCCAAAACATAATCCATTTGGATGGCATGGCTTTTTATGGTGATACCACGTTCGCGTTCCAAATCCATATCATCCAATATTTGAGCTTGCAAATCACGTTTGCTTACGGTATTGGTGTATTCAAGTAAACGGTCGGCTAAGGTGCTTTTACCGTGGTCAATGTGGGCTATAATGCAAAAGTTGCGGATGTACTTCATGTAGCTGCAAAAGTAGCGCTTTCGCAACTCATTTTATAGCAAATTTATCGGAAGAGGCGGGGCCTAGAGTTTGGTTACTTTACGGGTGAATTTCTGTACGCTTCCGTTGGCACTTTTAGCAGTTACTTCCATAAAGTAAACTCCGGCAGGCAAGGGTTTTACATCTAACTCAAAGTGTTCAGACATGCTGTTAACAGGCAGGTTGAACTTACTATCCATTTCTTTGCCTATAAGATTTACAAAGCGGATTTCTACACTGTGAACAGAACCGTTATTGTTCAGGTCAATTTCAAGCGTATTTTTAAAGGGATTGGGATAAAGTTTTAGTTGAATGTCAAAATCTCCGGCAACGGTGTAAGTTGATTCTTCTACAGTATTATCCGCCATGACCTGAGAACACCCTGCACTAAGCAAGAGTGAAAAAGAAAATAAACAGGCAGTTATTTTATTCATTTTACAAAAATAGAAATATTATTTTGATTTAGAAGGGGTTTGTGGAGAATTTGTAAGTTGTGCAGTAAACTAAACAGCAGCTCTGCGCAAACGGTCATTAATGGCTCTTCCTAATCCTTCATCGGGCATTAATTCAGCGATTATCAAGTCAACAGGTAGGACATCTAACTTGCGTAATGCGGCAAAGATGTGCTGTGCAGCTTCTTCAAGTGAACCTGATTCTGACAAAAGTATTTGATGCTCTTCGGGGATTTCAGGGAGTAAAGTATTCAACGAAATACTACCGATGTTCTGACCGGAAAACTTGTTGGCCAACTCGTGTACATTACCCAAATATACTTTTTTGCCGGGTGCATAATGAGATGCCAGTTGTCCGGGGGATATAGGCGCATCTTCCTGCTCTTGTTGTGAAATTTGTAGCTCAGGGATAACAGTTTTAATTTTTTCCAGCGGAATGCCCCCATGTCGGAGTAATGTGGGTGGATTTGTCGAAAATGAAATGATGGTGGATTCCACACCTACTTTACATGGCCCGCCATTCAGTATGTAATCTATTTTTCCGTTTAATCCTTCTGCTACATGTTCAGCTGTTGTTGGACTCACGTATCCCGATGGGTTGGCACTCGGAGCAGCCAAAGGAAAATTAATTGTACTCAGTAGTTCAAGCGTAATCGGATGCTGTGGTACGCGCAAACCAACCCATTCATGTCCGGCAGTAACAATGTCAGGGATAATATCTTTTTTTCGAAGAATAAGTGTAAGTGGGCCAGGCCAGTATTTTTCGGCAATCTCTCTGGCTTCTTCCGGAATGTTTTGCGCAAACGAAAAAGCTTGCTCAGCCGTGGCACAATGCACAATCAAAGGATTGAATTGAGGCCTGTTTTTGGCTATGAAAATTTTAGTCACAGCACCCGCATCGAGGGCATTTGCTGCAAGTCCGTATACCGTTTCAGTAGGAATAGCAACCAGTTTACCCTGTCTCAGTAAATCAGCAGCAACAGTTATATCTGTTCCGGTAGTGGTCACACCTAATTTAACTCAGAGCGTTTGAGGCTGTACTTATCTATTTTGTTGTATAAGTGACTGCGCTGAATGTCGATTTCGATAGCTGTTTTAGCAACGTTCCAACCGTTCTTCTTGAGTTTTTCTTCAATGAAAATACGTTCCACATGATCTTTAAACTCCTGCAAGCGATCAAAACGTTCATACACACTTTGCGAACTGGCATTTTTTGATTTAGGGTTGGAATAGCTCAATACATCTTCTTCGGTAATCTTGTTAGCTGCCAGTATTATCAGTCGTTCTACAACATTTCGAAGTTCGCGTATGTTGCCCGACCAGTTGATTTTTTTCAACTCTTGCAACGCTCCGGGAGTAAATGTTTTTTTAGGAATACCTCCATCTTCACAAATTTCTTTCAGGAACTTTTCTGCCAGCAACGGAATATCATCATCGCGCTCATTGAGGGAGGGCAGGTGAATGAGAATCACACTCAAGCGGTGGTAAAGGTCCATACGGAAGTTACCCCGTTCAATTTCCTGTAACAAGTCTTTATTAGTCGCAGCAATCACACGTACATTTACTTCTATGTCTTTGTCACCACCCACACGGGTAATTTTATTTTCCTGCAATGCACGAAGTACTTTAGCCTGTGCGGAAAGGCTCATATCGCCAATTTCATCCAGAAACAAAGTTCCTCCGTGTGCCTGTTCAAATTTTCCTATACGTTGTTTAATGGCTGAAGTAAAAGAACCTTTCTCATGACCAAATAATTCACTTTCGATGAGTTCTGATGGAATGGCAGCGCAATTCACTTCAATTAAAGGACTTTTGTTGCGATTGCTTTTTTCGTGAATCCAACGGGCTACCAGTTCTTTTCCGGTTCCGTTTTCACCGGTAATCATCACACGCGCATCTGTAGGGGCTACTTTCTCAATGGTTTCAATAATTTTTTGTATGGCCGGAGAATCACCTATAATCTCTCTGGTTTTGGTAACTTTACGTTTCAGTACCTTGGTTTCAATAACCAGTGAACTTTTGTCAATGGCATTTCGCAGGGTAATCAGCAAGCGATTCAGGTCCGGTGGTTTAGAGATAAAATCATATGCTCCTTTTTTGGTGGCCTCAACTGCAGTTTCGAGGGTGCCGTGGCCGCTAATCATCACAAACGGAGTATCAGGACAAACTTCCTGTGCTTTACTTAACACTTCCAATCCGTCCATTTTGGGCATTTTGATATCACACAACACCACATCGTACGATTCGTCATTCAGTTTTTCCAATCCGGCATGGCCATCAGCAGCCTCATCAACGGAGTAGCCTTCGTATTCCAGAATTTCCTTGAGCGTATTCCGGATACTTTTTTCATCATCTATAATCAGTACACGTGGCATAATGTTGTAATATTTAGATAGCAAAGATTTAAAATACTAGCGCTTCTCCAAAATAATAGACAGGTAATTATCCAACATATTATACACATCTGCGCTCAGCCCTCTCGATTCAGGGTGTTCGTTGAAAAGTCAGGTTCATCAAAAGTATATAAAAAGCCAAAAGCCCCCGCATAACTGCAAGGGGCCTTCGGAAACCAAACTAAAACCTAACCTGTAACGTTAAACGCAAAAACCGTGAAAATAGTTGCTTGCCCTGCGAAAAAAGTTAAAATATTTTTGCTCTGTTTGATGTGTTGCAACTTATGTAGTTGAGGCTGAAAGCAATTGTGCAATCGAATCAAATGTCATGGAAATGTCAAAGCATTTTTATGACAAAAAGGAGCTTATGAACTGTCATAAAAAGTGTGCGGCAATTCTTGAAATTAAGACAGCACCATTTTTTCTTCAGGGCATTTCATTGCGATTTCACGATAAGGAAATGGAAAAGGGGGCACGAGGCCCCCTTTATCTTGTTGCAAAACGATAAGCCGGGTTCTGTTTCATCCGCTTGTAAGCGGGTATAGCTACCATTTATCTGGACCCTGCATCACTACAGGGTTCTATCAGTCTACCCTTTCTGAGGAGCTGCCGAAACAGCCACAGGAGCGAGCAACTCCATACTCAGAATTTATTTGACCTTTCAACCCATAAGGTTTACCCTGCCTCCGTTGTCGCCAACGAAGCGGTGGGCTCTTACCCCACCTTTTCACCCTTACCACGCATTGCTGCATGGCGGTTTGTTTTCTGTGGCACTTGCTGGCTTTTGCATCGCTGCAAAATCCTTCCCGTTAGGAAGTATGGTGCTCTGTGTTGCCCGGACTTTCCTCACGTATTTTCATACCTGCGGTAGCCTGTTTTGCAGTGCAAAGGTAAGTTATTCAGGCTTGGGAGACAAAAGATTATTGAGGCGTTCTTTGTTGTAGAATAAAATGGCTATCAGTACAATGGCGTAGGCTGCCAGATGAACAGGTGTGCTTTTTTCCCGGAAGAATACAAAGGCTACAATAAAGTTCATCAGCGGGTTGATGTACATTAAAAAGCCGACAGTACCGGATGATAAGCCCTGGAGGGAAAAGAGGTTGAGCAGTAACGGTAGCATGGTAAACACTAAGGCCATGATGGCGGTCATACTTAATACAAAAGGGTGCGGAGGTGTTTCAATGTGCGCCAGCCAGAAGGTGATTGCAATGACCAGAATAGATAAACTCATTTGTCCGGTAAGTAAAATAACACGGTTTACTCCCGCAGCATACTTTTGTATGATGAGGTAAAAAGCATAAGAGCAAGCAATGGTTAAACTGAATAATGTGTTGCTTGGTTCAATAATGCTGAGTAGTACACAGCTCAATAATCCCAGCACTATGGCTAACCAATGGTGCTTGAGCAGTTTTTCTTTGAGAATAAGTGCTCCCAATAAGGCGGTGATAATAGGGCACAACATGTAGGCGAAAGAGGCCGATTGGATGTTAATGTTGTTAACCACATAAATGTACAAGAGCCAATTGACGGAGAGTAAAAGTCCGCCACCCAGCATAACCCTTGCTACCGACCACTGTGTTTTTTTCTCCATCTGTTTCCATTGCCGCCATTCAGCGCGCAACTTGTCACGCATAAAAAATGCTATTATCATTATTCCGAATAAACTCGCAAAAAGTATACGGTAAAATAAAATAGTGTAAGCGGGAAATCCCGTTAGCTGTTTAAGAAATAATGGGAAAGTACCCCAGATGGTATAGGCAGAAACAGCGGCCCACAGATGTTTGTTGTTGCTCATGTTTTATACCGACAGGCTTTTGATGTAGCTGTATATGGCATACTGAGCTCTGATCGGGTTTTGGTTGTCTTGTGCTTTGTAGTGATTGCTTTGTGATTTGTCAATGATACGGGCTTTGCAGTTATCTTTCAGTTGAATGTTGATGATGTCTTTTATCTGTTTCTGAATGCTGCGATCGTGTATGGGGAAAGCTACTTCAATGCGGTTGTTCAAATTACGTTGCATCCAATCGGCTGAGGAGAGAAACATTTTTTCTTTGCCTTCATTTCCGAAAATATAAACTCTTGCGTGTTCCAGATAACGGTCAATGATACTGATAACTTCAACGTTTTCACTCAGTTTTTTTACTCCCGGAACTAAACAACATACACCACGAATAATCAGTTGGATTTTCACTCCGGCACGGCTGGCATCGTAAAGTTTTTTAATCATTACTTCATCAACCAGTGAGTTCATTTTTAAAATGATGGAAGCGGGTTTTCCGTGTTTAGCCAGTTTAATTTCGTTCTCTACCAATTTAAGGAATTCATTTTTCATGCTGATGGGCGCTACCAGCAAGTATTTGAATTTGTAATGGTGTTCAGGGTTGGAGAGGAGGTGGAACATGTGAGCCACTTCCTCGGTGAGTCGTTTGCTTTTGGTAAGCAGTCCATGGTCGCAATACAAACGAGAGGTTACACCGTTGTAATTGCCGGTACCCAAATGTGCATATTTCACTATGCGGTTGTTTTCTTTGCGGTATATTAAGCATATTTTACAGTGTACTTTTTGTGAGGGTTTACCAAACAGAACAATTGCACCGGCTTCCTGAAGTTTGTTTGCCCAATAAATGTTGTGCTCTTCATCAAAACGGGCCTGTAGTTCCATTAGCACCGTAACTTTTTTGCCATTTTTCACTGCATTAATCAAGGCATTGCACACGTTGGATTGTTTGGCTACACGGTATAATGTAATCTTGATTTCTGATACAAAAGGATCAATAGCTGATTCACGCAACATACGAATAACATAATCGAATGTTTGGTAAGGGTGATGCAGAATGTGATCGCGTTTACTGATGGCATCAAACATTACCCGTGTATTGTCAAGCGATAGTACATTTATTTGAGGCAGGGGCTCATAACTCATATAAGATTTACCCACTTTGGGGAAATCCATAAAATCTTTGAAATTGTGGTAACGCCCTCCGGGAATAAGGCTTTGTTTGGTAAGCTTAAGTTTGTTAATCATAAAGCCCAATAAGTCGGTTGGCATTTCTTCATCAAACACAAACCGAACCGGTGCTCCTTTTTTCCTTTCTTTCAAACTCTTCTCAACTTTTTCAATATAACTTACTGCAAAATCATTGTCAATGGTAAGTTCAGCATCGCGTGTGAGTTTGATGGTGTAAGCCTCGTAAGTATCGTAATCAAAAATGGAAAATATTTTATCCAGTGAAATGCGGATAACATCATCCAATAAAATGATATAGGTTTTGTTGTTATCAGAAGGCAGAATATAAAAACGGTTGATAACATTAGTAGGCACTTCAATGATGGCATATTTGGGTTTAAGCGAACCATTTTGCTTACTCATTTTTATAGCGAGGTAAATGGACTTGTCCCGCAAAAAAGGAAATTCAGCCTTAGGGTCAAGTATAACGGGGAAGAGATAAGGTGCAACGCCCGTTTTGTAATATTGTTGCGCAGCAGCAAGTTGGTCGGGGGTGAGTTCTTTTTCGTTTACAATCAACACATTTTCTTTGGCCAGATCTTCACGAATGTTTTCATAAATGAGGTTGAATTTGTCTTGCAGATTCACCGCTCTTTCCTGGATAAGTTCTAAAATTACTTCGGGGTGCAAACGAAAAGGACTGATAACTTTTCGCTTGGCCTTCTGCGACCTTCTTAGGGAAGCTACGCGCACACGAAAGAACTCGTCCATGTTAGAGGAGAATATGGCCAAAAATTTCAGTCGTTCCAATAACGGCACACTTTCATCATCAGCCTCCTGCAAAACCCGTTCATTAAACGAGAGCCAGCTGATTTCACGGTCTTTTATCTGTATGCCTTTATATTCTTTTATCATGGTTGTATTGCAGTGTAAATCGCAACAATACTAATTTAGTGTTAGTAAAATGTTAAGCTATCGTCACAGGTTATTTCAGTGTAAGTTTAATATACACAGGTAAATGGTCACTAAAACCACCCAGATATTTGCTGCCAACATAAGTTCTGAATGGCTGTCCCTTGTATTTTTCGCTTTGTTCCAGCATCCACTCTTCCTTGAAAATACCCGCTGATTCTGCAACATACTGCATTTTATTTTTATCAGTTAACAGCGCACTCGAAATGATTATCTGATCGAGCATGCCCCATTCTTTGCGGTACAAGTGGGAACCCAGGCCTGCTCCCTTTAACGGACACATTACATTATACAAACCTGTCTTCTCCGCATCTTTTAATGTACAGGCAGTTTTTAACACCACACTCATACTGCTGTCACCAGGCTCATCATTAAAATCGCCCATAATAACTATTTGTGCATTTTTATCCTTCTTCAGTAACGAGTCCACGCGCTGCCTTAATTCAGCAGCCACAAATTGCCTTTTGTAACTCGATTCAGCAGTACCCTCTCTACGTGACGGAAAATGATTTACAAAAAGGTGTACCACACTTTTGTTGGATAGCTCGCCTTTAACATACAGAATATCGCGTGTGCGGTTGTAATCTGCGTGTGGCAAAGTAAAACGGATAGGGTAGGCGTAAAGTACCGTTAAGGCCGATTTGCGGTACATCAACGCCACATCAATGCCACGGGGATCGGGTGAGTCAAAGTGTACTACACCGTAAGCTTCCTGTTTTGCTCCTGTGCCACAATAGTGAGCTAAATCATCCACTGTTTTTTTGTTCTCTACTTCACACAAACCAACAATATCGGCTCCGTTGTTAAGCGAGCGAATCACACGGCTCATGTTATTAAGTTTGGCCACGTAACGTTCATTGGTCCATTGGGCTTTGGAGCCGGGCAGAAATTCACTGTCTTCGGTCAGCGGGTCGTCAATGGTATCAAATAAATTCTCCTGATTGTAAAAAGCTATGGTGAGTTGTTTCGTTTGTGCGTGTACAGTTGGGGTAAATAAACTGCAAATGAGCATACAAGCGATAAACGTTGCTGATATTTTGTTCATGGCGCAAAAATATTCTAAATTAATTAACCCTTTACCATTTCGTTTGTTATAACTTCGTTACGTATGCACAACTTCAGGTTTTTTAAATACCATCCGGCTAAAACCACCGATAAGTTTCAGGAACTGCTCAACTTGTTTCTGCAGCTGATGCAATACACCAATGGTGATGTGAATGAGGCACTTTCATGGATGAATGAACTTGACCACCAGCACCACCTTACCGATAATATTTACGGTATGGGCAACTTTTATGATGATCTCAAGGATAGAGGGTATGTGAAAGAAACCGATAGTGGCAGCATTCAACCCACAGCCAAAACAGATCAAACCATTCGCAGGCAATCATTGGAAGAGATTTTTGGAAAACTGCGTAAAGCAGGGAAGGGGCAGCATAAAACTACACACATCGGTTCAGGAGACGAGTTGTCCAGCGATTTGCGTAAGTTTGAGTTTGGCGACCATCCTGATAGTATTAACTTCCCTAATTCAATTCGCAATGCACAAATAAACCACGGCATTGATGATTTTACCTTAACAGAAGAGGACCTCGAAATACAGGAACGGGAGCTGAGAACGCAGAACTCTACGGTGTTGATGATTGATATTTCCCACTCCATGATTTTGTACGGGGAAGACCGCATTACACCGGCCAAAAAAGTAGCCATGGCGCTGGCTGAACTTATTAAAACCAAGTACCCCAAAGATACACTCGACATTATTGTTTTTGGTAACGATGCCTGGCCTGTGGAGCTCAAAGATTTGCCTTATTTGCAAGTTGGACCTTTTCATACCAACACGTATGCAGGTTTAGAGTTGGCTATGGATATTTTGCGCAGAAGAAAAAGCCCCAACAAACAGATTTTTATGATTACCGATGGCAAGCCCACCTGCCTGAAAGAAGGGAACGGCTACTATAAAAATAGTTTCGGACTCGACCGTAAAATTATCAATAAAACGTTGAATATGGCTGCGCAATGCAGACGCATTGGAGTAAGCATTACTACATTTATGATTGCTACCGACCCCTACTTGCAGGAGTTTGTACGCGATTTTACCAGAACCAACCACGGCAAAGCGTTTTACAGCTCACTCAACGGATTGGGTGAATATATTTTTGAAGATTACATACGCAACAGAAAAAAAACAGTCAGATAAATGAACACAGCACCACAGATACACACTTTTGGCCAACTGAAAAAATCAGGATACACATCGCGCAGCATCAAACAGGAAATGCGCGATAACCTCATACAACTGCTCAAGAATAAAACACCTTTGTTTGCAGGCATACAAGGCTATGAAGAAACCGTTATTCCTCAACTGCAATCTGCCATACTATCACAGCACAACATTATTTTACTTGGCTTGCGCGGGCAGGCTAAAACCCGCTTGGCCCGCCAAATGGTAGAGTTGCTGGACGAGTGGATGCCTGTGGTAGAGGGTTCAGAAATTAACGATGACCCGTTTGCACCCATCTCAAAATATTCACGTGATGTATTGGCTGAAAAAGGAGATGATACACCCATAACCTGGGTACATAGAAACGAACGTTTTACGGAAAAACTGGCTACACCCGATGTGTCTGTAGCTGACTTAATAGGAGATGTAGATCCCATTAAAGCCGCTACACTCAAATTGCCCTACAATGATGAGCGGGTGATACATTATGGATTAATACCGCACTCGCACCGCTGCATTTTTGTGATTAACGAGTTGCCCGATTTGCAAGCCCGCATACAAGTGGCCTTGTTCAATATTTTGCAGGAAGGCGATATTCAGGTGCGTGGCTTTAAACTGCGTATGCCACTGGATATTCAGTTTGTGTTTACAGCCAACCCTGAGGATTACACTAACCGTGGCTCTATTGTTACCCCGCTTAAGGACCGCATAGACAGCCAGATTTTAACACATTATCCCAAAACACTCGAAGTATCTAAAGCCATTACGGAACAGGAAGCTAATGTGACCGAACAACAAAAGGCGGTTACCGTTTCTCCTTTGCTACATGAGTTAATTGAATTAGTGGCTTTCGAAGCCCGCGACAGTGAATACATTGACAAAAAAAGCGGTGTTTCTGCCCGCCTTACCATTTCTGCGCTGGAAAATTTATACAGCACTGCCGAGCGCAGAATGTTGTTGAATGGAGAAACCACCACAACGGCACGTTTGGCCGATTTCTATGGCATTTTGCCCTCGCTTACCGGGAAAATGGAACTGGTGTATGAAGGCGAGTTGGAAGGTGTAAACAATGTGGCTATGGCTTTAATTGGTAAGGCCATACGCAAGAAATTTGCACAACTACTGCCCAACCCTGAGCAGTTAAAGAAATCGAAAAAAGCGAATACGTATGAAGAAATTATTCGCTGGTTCAATGAGGGAAACCTCTTGCAACTGCAGGCTGATATGAGCGATAAGGCTTATGAAAAAGCCATGCACCAGGTAAACGGTTTAAGCGACTTGGTAAAAACGCAATTGGCAGGTATTCCCAAAAGCGAACTTTTGATGATGATGGAGTTTGTGTTGCACGGTTTGGCTGAATACTCTCAAATTAGCCGCGATACCGAAGACGGTAAGTTAGTGTTCAATGATTTGGTGAGCAGTATGTTTTCCGGCATGGAAGAAGAAGAGGATTGATGGAGAGTTACCCCGTCTAAATGTTTTCACAACGATTATCTACAATACTGGTTAGGGAGGCGCAAATTAGATATTGTAATAAATAGGAAAGCGATAGCGCAAATGCACTATCGCTTAACATACCAGCCAATCGTAATCAGCTGCAACAAGTATAAGTATTTTAAATAAAAAAGGCGAGTTGCCCCGCCTTAAATGTTTTCACAACGGAATAATCCTTATTGTGATTTGCTTTCTTATTGAGTTCTCAAAACTAAATATTTTTTTCTATTTTGCAAATAATATTTCTGACCGCATATAGGTTGCGGTCAAGAATATAAACTTTGACTATTAAATCTGTAAATCATGAAAAAAATCTTAGGACTTGATTTGGGAACGAACTCCATTGGTTGGGCGTTAATTCAACAAGATTACGAAAACAAGCGAGGTGAAATTCTTGGAATGGGAAGCCGTATAATTCCTATGGGTACTGATAAACAAGACTATGAAAAGGGAGTAGGAATAACCAAAAATGCAGACCGGAGAACAAAGCGCACTATTCGTAAAATGAACAAGAGGTATAAACTACGCAGGAATAAGCTACTTTATATTCTTCATGAATTAGGGATGTTACCCGAGCAATTTCAGTTTAAAAATGGCATTCCCCCAAAGGATAAGATTCAAGAACTAGAATTACTTCCCATAAAAAAAGGTACCATGCAGTTGGATTCTTTTGCACACTACCAGTTAAGAGCTAGAGCCATTGACAATATTATAGAGCTCAAAGATTTTGGAAAAATTCTATATCAATTCAATCAACTGAGAGGCTACGCAGGAGGAAATAACGATGAAGACTCCAAGAAGAAGAAAAATGAAGATGATACGGATGAAGAAGTAACAGCGAAGAAATATGAAGTGTTTACTCAAAAAGTAATCATTTCGAAAGTAGAAAAATCAGAAACTATCTTTAAAGTCCGAGGTGGAGTAAACAAAGGACAGGAACTATACAAATACAATGTAACAATTACGTTTGATGAAGAAGAATTAGTAGGCGAAACAGAATTGCAGAATTTGGAAGAAAAAATAGGAAAGGAAGAAGAATTTGAAATTAGGATTAAGCGAAATAAAAAAGGCGAAACAACATCTGTAATATTTGCTTTGCCTCAAAAAACGAACTGGCGCAAGCAAATGGAAGCTACGGAAGAAACGCTCAAGAATGAAAAATTATTTGTAAGCCAGCTATTTATAAAAGACTTGGAGAAAAATAAATGGACCAAAATCAGGAATCGTGTGATTCTTCGCAATCGTTACCAAGAAGAATTTGATAAAATATGGGAAACCCAAGGTAAGCAATATCCATTTCTAAACAATTGCCCGAAAGAAACCCTGAAAAATATTTCGGATTATCTTTTTCCCGGAAAAAGTGAATCACAAGAAAAGTTAAGAAAAGAAGCTTTTAATGGAGGTTTGAAATACATTGTTAAAAATCAGGTAATATATTATCAACGCCCCTTAAAACCACAAACAGAACTCATCAGTAAATGCCAGTTCGAAAAAGAAGAACAGGTTTTAGCAAATTCTCATCCGCTATTCCAAGAATTCAGGTGTTGGGACCAAATCAACAAAATGTACATCACTTCCAAAGAGGAAGTTTGGAACGAGAAAAAGAAAAAAAATGTTTATCAATACACTGACAGGTTTTTGACAACTGATGAGAAACAGGAGATTTACAATAAATTACAAAACCAAAAACAATTAGGGTTCTCGGAAGTCGCAAAGATTGTCCGACTAAAAAATGACAAAACGGAATATTTGAATGGATTAAATTTAAAAGCAAAACTAAAAGGCTGTGACACGAATATAACTATTAAAAAAATATTAGGTACCCATTTTGAATTACTTTATTCGCAGGACAAAGACATTGTGAAAAAAATATGGAAAGCTATTTTTGACAATGCAAACAGCGGCAGTGAGTATGACCCTTCAAGCCCTAAAGTATCTTCTATATCCAATGTGCTAAAGGCATTGAACGATGATGAAGCCGCTTCAGCATTAGCCTTGAAATTTGCTCAAAATGTTAAGTTCCCTAGGAAATATGCAAGTTTGTCCGAGAAAGCAATCAGAAACATTCTTCCTCTAATGCAATTAAATCCCGCAAGTGTTCCAGAAAAAATAAAACAAACATTCCATTTAATCCAAACAGGTGAAGTAATAGATGATTTTCCAGTAGAACAATTAGAAGACTATGTAATTAGCTTCGTTGAACAAAATCCCAATGCTATAGAAACAGGTGGGTTAATGTATGCCTTTGCCAGTTCTTTGATTTACGGGAAACATACTAGCGAAACCATAAAGCCACAGATTAAAGATTATCATGAAATACAGTATGTGGAACGTAATCTTAGGAATCCGATTGTTTCCCAACTGACCAACGAAACAATGCAAATTGTAAAAACGCTATGGAAACAATATAAATTCAATTCCGAAGAGCTGGAAATACGGGTGGAATTGGCAAGAGATTTAAAAAACAGTGCGGCAGAAAGGGACAAAATTTACAAAGGGCAAATTAAAAGTCAAAAAATAAATGAAACAATCAAGAAAAGGCTTATAGAGTTAAAGCATGAGCCCTCTCAGGGGAATATCGAATTATACAAGCTTTGGAGCAAACAGAATACAGAAGACTATCCTTTTCCCAAAAAAGCAACTGAGCCAACGCAAGAAGAAATTCAAAAATTGCGCTTATGGGAAGAACAAAAATGCATTTCTCCATATACGCTAAAACCTATCCCATTATCAAAACTGTTTTCTTCTGAGCGATTGTATGATATTGACCATATTGTTCCAAAATCAAGATACTTTGACGATTCATTATCCAATAAAGTTGTTTGTGAAACAAATATTAATGAAGAAAAAGGAAACCGAACCGCATGGGAGTATATTTCACAACAGGATTCGAGGTTAGGGATTTGTCAGGAAGCAGACTATATAAAGCACATTAATCACATCTTTTATGGCAAAAAGAAAAGAAATCTATTACTAGAGAAAATACCAGTCAATCCAGTAGAACGACAAATAAAAGACACGCAATACATATCCGTAGCTGTGAAAAACGAATTGGCAAAAATTGTAGGAAGTGATAATGTGAAAACCAGTACTGGAGAGGTAACCAGCTTTTTGAGAAGCCGTTGGGGTTTGAAAAAACTGTTCATGGAACTTACCGAGGAAAGATTCAGGGAAATGGAACTTTGGGACATCAATCCCGAAACTGGTAAACCTAATGCGGAATGGACACGGAAATATTTTGATAAAGAAAAGCAAAAACATATTTATGAAATTAGGAACTGGAGTAAGCGATACGATAACAGACATCATGCGGTTGATGCTTTAGTAGTTGCACTAACCGAACACAAGCATATTAAAAGATTAAACGACCTTAACAAATACCTCCAAGATGAACTTACAAAACGAAAAGATGAATTCAAATTAGAAATAAAAGAAGGTGAAAATACCATTGAAGCCTTCTTTAATCTTGAATCAACCAGAAGAGAAGAAATTCAAAAACAAATAGAAAGCTCAAGGCATTTCGAAAAACCATTTGAAGATTTGGTAAAACAGGCTAAAAATCATTTGGAAGCAATGACTACTTCTATCAAACCAAAAGATAAATTATGTGTTAGCATTGATAAATTCGACAGTAACACACCTCATAAAAAATTAAAAGCACAAGTTAAAATAAGAGGCGCTTTACACCAAGAAACAAACTACGGAAAGACAAGAGATCCAAAGACTGGATTGTTGCGCGATACCAAAACAATTGATTTACCCAATCTGAAAGCAAAAGACATACCTCAAATTATTGATGAAATTATCAAAAAAGAAATTAATACTCATAAGAAGCAATACGACTCAATGAAAGAAGCCTTTACTGGCGAAGGACTTAAGGCATTTAACGAATGCAGGTTTCAAAGAAAAAAACCGGATGAACTAAAACCACCCGTTTACAAAGTGAAAATATGGTATAGTGCCAAGGAAGATGACGAAAGTACGCTGCAAAGACTTTATAGTAACAATGAAAAACTTAGTGTTGTAACAGGTGATAATTACCTTTTTTTAGTAATGGAAACATACGGTAAAAAAGGCAAGGAAAGAGTTTTTGACATTGCTTCTTTATATGATTCTGCTGATATAGCAAAACGTTCATTAAAAGAGAAATATGATAATTTTAAATATAGAATTTGTGAAGACTACAGGGTTAAGCATGAAGATAAGCCAGAGAGGGTAATATTTACATTGCAACAAGGCGATTTAGTTTATTTCCCTGAAAATGAAAATGACGAGTTTTTGAGTTTTAGTAATGCTGAACTTGATGAATGGCTGCAAAATATTGACAATAAAAAGAAAATTAGTCATCGCATTTATAAGGTTGTGAAATTTGACAAATCAAAAACGGCTCATTTTATTCCACATAATTATGCAAATGTGATAAGTGTTCCAAAAGATTTGACTGAGGAACAAAGAGAGGTTCTGAAAAATCAGTATTTGGATAAGAAAATACCTAAAAAGGAGCTAAATTTTGTTGAATATGGTTCTTATAGAGATTGCTCACCTTATGAACCTGGAGGAACTTTTGTAAAAAGTGTCACTGAAACAGATAAGAGGAAAAAGCAGAAGTTGAAAAAAATACAAGACACATGTGTGAAAGTTACCGTTGACTGGACTGGCAATATAAAAAAAGCATTATTTTAAAATAACTTTTAGTCAAGTACTACTGGGGTTGTAAGTTGTGATTTGCTTTCAAATTGAGTTCTTAGTAGTATTGTAAACAGTATGCCACCGCACTTTAAGCGGCATTTATGTGTTGTGATTTGCTTTAAAATTGAGTTCTTACTAAGATTGCAGAAATCTCTTGTGCCAATTTTAATGATTGGAAACACGTTTTTTACTGCTTACATGTATATTAGTTGTCAGTTAAGTTCTGTAATTGTTGGAATTTAGTGAAAGTCAACCTCCACTGTAGTATTATTGAATTGGACTGGTAATTGCGATGTGTATGTAAAAATTTCGTGCCAATTTAATTTGGAATTATAATCAATAACGTAAGTTTGTGTTATGAAAAACACACTACTCTTGTTCATTCTGGTGGTAATATTAGGGTGCTCTCAAAAAGAAGAAGACTCCCAAACGTATTACAGCAAATACCGAGTTAGACTAAATGCTACTACCAATGTGGATGGTGTATCATTCAGGTTTACTGATATTTCCGGCAACATCATTAGCTCCACATTGAACGCTCCAGGTATTGAAATAATGTACAATGAGAAAAGAGGTGGTGACATCATTTATGTTAATGCGTCAATTTCTGACACAAATCAAATAGCTGTTATTACCTGTAGTGTACTGGATAAGGAAACACCTATGTTCATTCAGTCGTCATCTTACGACACAGCCACCAAAGTAACCTCCAACATATTCAGGTTTGAACTGCCTTAGTTAATCAAACCAATAGCTCCTCAATCCTTATTGTTCTTGAAAGCCATAGTATTGTAATTGTTTTAACTACCAAAGCGCTCATGTGTAGGTTTTAACACGAAATATGTATTTTTGTATTGAAAGGCGATTGAGAATTCTGTACCGGGCACACCGGCAACGAGGGTCTTGGTCGCTTTTTTATTTGGGGCTTTCCAAAATAGTTATTGCTTTTAACCCTTAAAGTGCTCGTGTACGTTTTAATACTAATGTGTATCTTTGTCTTGGAAAGCGATTGAGAATTCTGTACCGGTTGAACCGGCAAACGAGGGTCTTGGTCGCTTTTTATATTTTATGGCTTCACACAAAGCTTTTATTTGCTTCAATCCCGCAGGGCTCATGCGTGCCTATAGAAAGTATACTTTATAATAAATTAAGCTCTTAGTAGTATTGTAAACAGTTTAATTTGAGATTCATAATCTTCGTATTTGGGTTTTAAAATTTAACCACAATTTGAAGGGGAATAAAAACAGTGGTGTGCGTGTTGCTGCAAGCGGGTGTAAGCAAGATTTGAAAGGGAAATAGAGGCTTTGAATAAGCAAAAATCCTGCTCAGCTAACCGGGCGGGATGGTGATGGGAGTTTAAATATTTTTAAACTTTGATTTCAATTTGGAAGGATTTAGAAAAAAAGGTTCCTTACCTATGTCATCATCAGCAAATGCACCGATGTATTTTTCAGCCTTCTTTTTTTTTGGCACCTTGTTTTTAGGTTGGCTATGTAAAACCATTTAGGTGAATTTTATTTTAAACGCGGATAATGATAGTATTTGAATTTTTCCAATGTGCTTAATACTGGCCAAGTGCCTATCACTACTTACAATGTAGTGCGCTTTTGCGGTATATGCTAAATCAACAAGGTAGTTATCGTTGGGGTCGGCCAGGCGGTCAAATCTTTCATCAATGGTGGTAAGCTGTGCTACCTGTAAAACAAAATTAGTATAAAAATCAGCAGTTAGTAAAATCTTCTTTTTTATTTTAGGGCGATGCAGTACACTGGTAAGTTCTTCTATTTGGCGCGGTGTAGTGTAAATAATAATGCGTCCGGTATAAACCAAGTTGGCAATAATTTGAATGCTTCCATTATAGAAATAGGAAATCCAGGTATTGGTATCAAATATTATATGCTTTGTAGCCACGTTCCTTGCGGTATTGGTTTACTTCATCTACAATTTCCTGTTCAGTAAGGCCTTTGTTTTTTGCTTTTTTGCCCCGGGCGACAGCTGCATCAATTTTTTGCGCCATGATTAACATACGTAATTTTTTGATGGTGTTTAAAATGGTTTCCTGATCCTGGGCAGGAAGCTCTTCAAAAATTTCTACCATTTCAGAAATTCTGTTGTTACCGGTTATTACAAGTGCCATAATGTTGTTTTGTAATACAAATATACAAAAACTATTCCTCATCATCCAAAATGGTGTTTGGCCAACCACGTTGTGATTTGCTTTCAAATTGAGTTCTTAGTAGTATTGTAAACAGTGAATACCAGCGGGATCACAATAAGGCCGGTGTTGTGATTTGCTTTCAAATTGAGTTCTTAGTAGTATTGTAAACAGTTGTATTGCCATTCGTGCTATGAGATTGGAAGGTTGTGATTTGCTTTCAAATTGAGTTCTTAGTAGTATTGTAAACAGTGTTTTTACAATAAGGCGCCAGTCATCTTCGTTGTGATTTGCTTTCAAATTGAGTTCTTAGTAGTATTGTAAACAGTTCACCACCTAAGGCAACTATCAATTTTGAGTTGTGATTTGCTTTCAAATTGAGTTCTTAGTAGTATTGTAAACAGTGTGCACCTATTGCAACTGCACGAATGCGAAGTTGTGATTTGCTTTCAAATTGAGTTCTTAGTAGTATTGTAAACAGTCGGGAACAAATGCACCAATCGGACTTTCAGTTGTGATTTGCTTTCAAATTGAGTTCTTAGTAGTATTGTAAACAGTAATGGAAGAATGTACAGAAGTGAACACAAAGTTGTGATTTGCTTTCAAATTGAGTTCTTAGTAGTATTGTAAACAGTTGTGGCATGGGAATTGATAATGTATAGACAGTTGTGATTTGCTTTCAAATTGAGTTCTTAGTAGTATTGTAAACAGTCCATGAAAATAGATACACTTGAGATAAACGTTGTGATTTGCTTTCAAATTGAGTTCTTAGTAGTATTGTAAACAGTGGTGGTAAGCGGTATAAGTTTAGTACGTTGTTGTGATTTGCTTTCAAATTGAGTTCTTAGTAGTATTGTAAACAGTCAAATGGCAACTTTCCAAATTTCAAGATTAGTTGTGATTTGCTTTCAAATTGAGTTCTTAGTAGTATTGTAAACAGTCTGTTCAGCCGGAGCCACAACGCACTCGAAGTTGTGATTTGCTTTCAAATTGAGTTCTTAGTAGTATTGTAAACAGTGGAGTTCAAACCAAAAGAAATACCTTTGTAGTTGTGATTTGCTTTCAAATTGAGTTCTTAGTAGTATTGTAAACAGTGAAACCGCTGCAAGCTTCGGAGGCGTTATAGTTGTGATTTGCTTTCAAATTGAGTTCTTAGTAGTATTGTAAACAGTGATATAGATGAAACACCTACTTGGTTACGGTTGTGATTTGCTTTCAAATTGAGTTCTTAGTAGTATTGTAAACAGTTCACCCAGCGCAAAAGCCTTGATGCTACTGCTTTTACATCAAAAACTAGGATTAAAAAAATGAATTGAAATCCTGAGCCGTACTTTACCGGCTCAGGATTTTTTTATTTTATTGCCAAGGGTAAGCTCAGAATAATTCCAGTTGCTGCACGGGTATAGGAAGTTCAGACTGTTTTTTGCCGTAGTAAATTTCCATCATGCCAAACTGCTTATCGGTAATGCATAAAATACCCACGTGCCCCTTTTCGGGTAACTTAGATTTAGTGCGCTTAATGTGTACATCGGCATTTTCGCGGCTGGCGCAATGCCTTACGTAAATAGAAAATTGAAACATTTGAAATCCGTCACCCATCAGCTCTTTTCTGAAACGGGCATAAATCTTACGTTCGGTGCTTGTTTCCGTTGGTAAGTCAAAAAATACCAATACCCACATAATGCGATATTCATTAAGGTGCATAAACTAAAGTTCAGGGTAGGTCAATTTGCGAAGTTCACCGCTGTAACATTTGGCCAATGAGCTGGTAGTACGTTGCAGGGCCACCATAAGCGGGCTGCGTTGTCCGTCCATTACAATATCCAAAGCAGGTATTTGCAGCAGGTGTTGCTTAGTGGCTTTATCCAGTTCCACTTCTTTGTGTGGATGTAGCTTTACCAATTGCCACACCAGTTCATCAACAAAAGGACGAAAAGGCTCCATAATATCATCGGCCAAACAATAGGCATTGTATTTATTGCCGTGGTGTATGCCAAGTGTAGGCAACAGGCCACTACCAACCAACCCGCGTGCAACAGTTGCTCTTAAAATGGCATAACCATAATTGAGTAAACTGTTGGGGTAAGCTTCAAACCGTCCTCTGATAAAGTCTTTTACATAGGGTTCAAAAAGATTTTTCCAATAGAAAGCAGCCGCACGTGCCTCGTGGTTTTGTGCATCGCCAGAGGTTACCTCGTTGCTCCAAATGCGCATGGTTTGGGCATTTATACCACACTTCTCGAGTAATGCAGCTTGGTTACGTATTTTGGCTTTTATGGTTTGTTGCCAAAGTTGTTTTTTGAGAGGTTCACTGGCATTAATCTGGTCGGTAAAACGTTGCTGCTGTAATGTATTTACATCTAAGGGCAACAATAAGCCGGCAGGGTGGTGGGTAGCATTACAGGTAATTACAGCTACATTGTTTTCAAGTAATTTACCCAATAAGGCATGTGTAACGGTTAGTTGGCTGTGGTCAAGAATAACCAGTCCTATATCCTCAATAGGTATAGTATTGCCAACCAGTTTATCCATTCCGTCAGCACCGGGCAGGTTAATTTCTAATTGTTCGTTGCGAAGTTTAAGGTAGGCAGGATTGCCAAAGTACAGGGTGCGTTTGATCATAGTGGTAGGGTTTAGTAGGAGAGGTGTTTCCTAAAACTATGCCAAACAGAGGAGTTGTACTAAATAGGAAAGCGATAGCGCAAATGCACTATCGCTTAACATGGTAGCCGATCGTAATCAACTACAACAAACATAACTTTTTTTAATAGATGAACAACAAATTAAAGGTAAGCAATGTGTGTGGGTTGAAATGCTCGGATGGGTGCGGGCGGTTTGTTTACTGCTTTTGAAATTTACTTATGCTTACCTGATGGTTAGAAGTAACTTTTACCAGATACATGCCGCTTTTTAAAGCACTGACATCAATAGTTTTTTGGCTCCATGTTTTTTGCACTTGTTTGCCTTGCATATCGGTAATTTCTATTTCATCAACAGGGGTAGTGCAAATGATGTGCAGCAGGTTATTTGCCGGATTAGGGTACAACGTTACCTGATTGCTTGTATTTACCTGTTCAGTACTTGTTGGGGTGGAAGGCTTCTTTTTCCAATATAGCAGCATATAACCGTCATACAACATTATAGGAGTTCTGCCATTGTTGGTCCACCAGATTACATTGGTATTGCTTTGCGTATCGTACCTATACGTACGGCCCAAATTGCTGTAACTGGAATCAGCGGTGGTTAATGTTCCCCAGGCATCGTATTTTACGTAAGCTACAGATGCGGGTCCGCCTTGTTTTTGATAGCTATCAGCAATACTGTCGTTAAAATTAAATGTTGCCGGTAACAGGGTACGGTAAGATAGAAAAATATCGGGCGAACTGCCTGTGCCTAAATCGGTGGCTACCTCTTCCAGTCCGGCTGCGGAGTTTTTAAACAGATGAAATACGGTATCAGTACCCAATATAACACGAAAGGCAAAATTGGCATCGGTATATAAAGCACCAAACGGGGTTGCTGAGGGATCCATAAAACGTATGCTTCCTGCCAGAGCAGAGGTACCGGCAACTATGCTCCAGCTTTTATTTGCTCCGGCTGTTGCCAAACTGGATGGGCTGATGTTGGTAATGGAGTAGAGGCTGAATTCATCTCCGATGGTAAGGTTGTTACTTTTTAGCTGAGGTTGGGCAAAAGCAACCAAGCCTGAGCAAGCGGATACTAAGAGGGTAAGTATTTTTTTCATATGGTGTAAGTTTTTGTTGTACGAATCTAACTTCACACACTGTATGATGCAGTACCACTAATTACGTATTTTGATAAGTTCTATGGTTAAGGGCGGGTGCTGATAATTTACTAAAGCTCTATAAAAAGAAAAACCCTCCGTATAGGAGGGTTTTCTTTCATCAAACCCAAACACTCAAGTTTGGCTATAAACTTATTGGTGTTTGGCTAAATAAGAGGCAACGCCAGCGGCATCAGCTTTCATTCCTTCCTGACCTTTTTCCCAGTCAGCAGGACAAACTTCACCGTTTTCTTCATTAAACTGAAGGGCGTCAACTATGCGCAGGGCTTCATCTACGCTACGTCCCAGCGGTAAATCATTTACCACCTGGTGGCGAACCATGCCATTTTTGTCAATCAGGAACAAACCGCGATACGCTACGGCATCATCACCTTTGTCGCTGTTGAATACCAACTGCATGTTTTCATCGTAATCGTAATAACCGGCTAATACTCCGAAGTTAGCTGCGATGGTTTTGTTCACATCAGCTACCAGCGGGAACTTAACACCCTGAATACCGCCTTTATCAACGGGGGTGTTTAACCAAGCCCAGTGAGAGAATTTAGAATCAATGGAGCACCCTACAACGGCTACGTTACGGGCCTCAAAATCAGCTATTCGCTTTTGGAAAGCGATAATTTCGGTTGGACACACAAAAGTGAAATCCAAAGGATAGAAAAAGAACACCACGTGTTTTTTGCCTACGTATTGCTCTAATGAAAAACTGTCAACAAAGTCACCTCCGTTTACTACCGCTGCGGCTGTAAATGAGGGGGCTTTTTTTCCTACTAACATGGTCATATATAAATCAAATTAAATTTTAAAGAATAGACAATTGGTTGGGTGGCGGAACATCATGTGCCGGTTTTTTAGCTTTTGATTTCTCTACCGGTGCTTTTTTGGGTTTAGGTTCACTTGGTGTTTCGGTTACTTCCGGGTTTTCCTCTTCTTCAATTTCTGTGCCCGAACGCAGCACATAAAATTCCTCTACCTCATCATTAATCACTTCCCCCATTATTTGTAACTGAACTTCATTGACCTTAAAATTGTTCAGCTGGTTTTTGGCAAAAAACTTTTCTATTACTTTTTTCAGTTCCTCATCGTATAGGTCAATAATCCTGTCAGTTCGGGTGCAATAGAGGTGGTTGTGGTTGTCAGTACGAATGTCATAACGTACCTTATCTTCAGCAGATTTTACTTTATTGATGAGCCCGATGTTACAAAAGGTCTCTAGCGTTTTATACACCGTACCTAAGGAAATGCTGGGGTTTTGCTTGTGGATGTTCTTATAAATATTCTCTGCTGTAGGATGATCTCTCAAATTAAGCAGCGCGTTATAAATCACAATCCGTGGATGTGTAATTTTCAAACCCAGTTCGTTGAGTTTCTCTTGAGCCTGAGCCGGAGTAGGACGCTTACCTGCCATATTGATAATTATTCTTATGTGGGAATATTTATGTAGCGAAAATAGTTATTTTTTATTTATTTTACAAAACTATTTACAAAATTATTTTTCAAAGAATCAGGTCTGTGGAGCTGATTGCAGGCACAGGATTATCAGTTATGAGGAGACAGATTTAACCTACAGTGCTGGTTTGGTTAATGTATATTAACTTATTGATATTAAAATAATTGATAATTATATTTTTGAGATGTTTTTCTCAAGGATTAATCAGGATATGATTATTCCCGCCACAGCAAGGAACTGTCACCATAACTCAAAAAACGGTATTCCTTAGTCAACGCTTCTGAATAAACTTTCTCCCAATTTTTGCCAATAAAGGCTGCAATTAGTAACAACAAGGTACTGCCGGGTTGGTGGAAATTAGTGACTATTCCATCAACAACCCTGAATTGGTAGCCTGGTGCTATAAGCAGTTGTGTTTCCCCGCTGATTGAATCAGTTTGCTCACTTTCCATTTGCCTGATAATTGCCTCAATACTCTCTGGTAAAGTATAATGTCCCACGCTTTCGTATGGTTCCCATTGGCCTATGCGTATTTCCTGTAAGTTGGTCTTTTTACCCAAAAGCAAGTTTACTCCGAACCAATACAGGCTTTCCAGAGTACGAAGCGAGGTAGTACCTACAGCAACCGTTTTTTGGAAATGGGAGTTGATAAGATTTTCCAACACACTTTTGTTTACCTGAAACCTTTCATTGTGCATGTGGTGGCCTTCCATAGTAGCAGATTTAACAGGCTTAAATGTACCTGCACCCACATGCAGGGTAACATAGTTTACTGTGTGGTGTGCTGAAGAAAGTTGTTCCAGTACCTGAGGGGTAAAGTGCAGGCCGGCTGTGGGGGCAGCTACTGAACCATCTTCACGTGCGTAAACGGTTTGGTAACGTTGTACATCTGTTTCGGTGGCTTCGCGGTTAAGGTAAGGTGGAAGCGGAAGAACACCTGCCAGTGATAATAATTCTCCAAACAAAATATGGGAAGGAGTCCAGCTGAATTTGACGAGAAAATGGTCGTCCTGTCGCTCTAGTAAGGTAGCCGTAAGTTCAATGGTCTGTTGGTCGTGTTGTATGGTTTTAGTTAGCGTTTCATTCTTCCACCGTTTGGCATTGCCCACCATACATTTCCAGGTACATTCCTGTTTTACGTGAAAGGCAAGTTCAAAAATATGGTGGGGGGCAACCGGCTCCAAACACATAATTTCTATTTGGGTGCCGCTGGTTTTTTGAAAGTGTAAACGGGCCTGTACTACTTTGGTGTTGTTGAATACCAGTAAGGTAGAATCGGGAAGCAACTGAGGCAATTCAGAAAAGAGGTGGTGTGAAATAGTCCCGTTTTGGTAGTGCAACAAACGCGACTGATCTCGTTGTGCTAAAGGGAATAGTGCTATGCGCGAGTCAGGGAGTTCATACGTGAAGTCGGTAATGGAAACGCTTTTGGGGTGCATGTAATCAACGCTTTAATACTCCTGAATTCACCATCGACATGCCGATGAGTTCATCAAAATTAAATTGCTGGTTGCGGTGGTACACCATAATGAGGTAATCGTTTTCGGTTTCGAAATGTGCACCTTCCAAAGGTGTTTCATTGGGTTTATTGTTCTCATCGGGCACTACGTAAATGTATTCGTACCGCCCTTGCTTAAGCAATAAATCGGTTTCATAACGCATTTTGCTTTTGTTGTAGCGCATTTTGTATTGCTCCTGAATCTGCCAATCCGTAAACTCGCCAAACAGGTATACATCTCCTTCAGCCATTTTGCTCATGCTGCTCAGGTAAAAGTTTACCCAGGCATAATCTCCGGTTACGTCTGAGTTGCCCAAATCTTTGTTGTCAATTACTCTGCGTCCGTTAAAGTCAATCCAGTTCATGTATACTTTTGAAGCGCGGCTCTCATCAATACTAAGCAGGCAATGGTAAACGGTATCACGGGTTTTACTCCGCACGTTAGGACTCACTCCGCGAAGACTTCTGATGTCAAACCACCGGAATTCATTGCCACCTTCAAACAGGTTGCCTTGTTCATAGTTGTATTGCAACACCTCATTGGTCATGAACTGCGGTTTTAAATCAGTAATGGCATTATCGAGGCGGTTGTTTTGCAACAGGGTCACTTTTAAATCCTGATAAGGTTGTGGAATAAAGTATCCCTTGTAGTTAATTTCAAAATCAATTTCTTGTTTCGTGTAACGGTGCTGGGCCAGCGTGGCCGGGCGAACAGTAGCGCTTACCGTTACTTTAGGATTAAGTACATAACACCTGCGGGTGATTACTACATCGTTTTCATCATAGTTGCGAAATACTTTGATGATGTAGTTGCCGGCTAAACGCGGGCGCATGTTTTCATTGGGCAGAAAAACATTGTAATGCACATAACGGGTGAGGGCGTTGGTAGAAAAACGGATATCGTTAATGTTATCCATGTTCATGCCGGTGAGGTATTCGTTTTGAGAAAGGTTGGTGGGTTCCCATTTAGAGTTGCAGTGAATCCAGGTGTATTGGTAGTAATCGTTGTTGGTTTTCAGTTCATCAAAACTGAGTTGCAGGGTTTCAGCACTACCTAAAGTAATAACAGGGTAGGGGTCATTTCCACCACCTTTGTAAAGTACAACAGTTTTTATGGCATCTTCATAAATAAAGTTATCATACCTCATTTGTTTGGGAGCCTGAGCAGATGAGGTAAGAGCTAAAAGCGAAAATGCTATAAGAAGAATGTTTACTTTCATGATGAAACCTGTTGAAGTTCGTTTTCTAATTCTACAATGCGGTTAAAAAGTTGCTCATAGTTAACGTTCATTTCAGCTAAACGGGTATTGAGCGCATCATATTCCATTTGCAGGGTACGTAGTTTATTCCCGTCATTACTTACTTCGGGTTGTGTAAATACCATTTCCATTTCTTTTTTACGGTCCGTTACCTGCTGAATACTTTCTTCCAGAGCAGCAAACTCATTGTTCAGTTTTTTAAGGGCCTTTTGTTTTTCTTTGGTATCATTTACTTCAGCAACGGGTTTTTGTTCCACCACCGCAGGTTTTTTTACTCCTGTTTTGCTTTCTTCCTCGCGCTCGTTCCATTTGCGGTTAAGCATCCATTCTTCATATTCCAGGTAAGTGCCCGGATATTCTTTCAGCTCCTTGTTTTCAATGTACCATATTTTGTTGGCCACTTTGGAAATGAAATAACGATCGTGAGAAATGAATAACAAAGATCCTCTATAATCCTGCAGCGCACTGATAAGAATGTTAACAGCTTGCATGTCCAAGTGGTTACTTGGTTCGTCCAACAACAGGAAATTAGCATCTGATAACAGCACCTTGGCCAAAGCTACCCGGCTTTTTTCTCCTCCTGAAAGCACCTTTATTTTTTTGAACACGTCTTCACCTGTAAACAAAAAGCAGCCCAAAACAGTGCGCAGTTCATTTTCGGTTTTCATGGGGGCATGGTCCAGCAACTCATCCAGCAGGTTATTGTTGAGCTTTAAAGATTCCAGCTGGTGCTGGGCAAAAAAGGCCTGCTTAACGTTATAGCCGTGAATTATTTCTCCGCTAAAGGGTTCTGAATCGTCAATCATACGCAGGATGGTAGATTTACCCAAACCGTTGGCTCCGATAAGGGCAATCTTGTCTCCGCGTTCAATGTTGATGGTGGCATTGCGCACAATATCCAAATCACCGTAGGATTTACTTACGTTTTTGAACTCTTCTACAATTTTACCTGAAGCCTGACTGAAGTTAAAGTTGAAGTGCACATTGGCATTGTTCTTTTGCACGGCCTCTACGCGTTCAATCTTTTGCAACATTTTCACACGGCTTTGTACCGCAGTAGCTTTGGAGGCTTTGGAACGGAAACGTTCAATAAAACGTTCCTGTTGTTTAAGAATCTTCTGTTGGTTTTCGAAACGCGCCTGTTGCAATTCTTCCCGCTCTGATTTTTCAATAAGGTAATCAGAGTAGTTGCCGGTGTAAAGATTGATGCGCTGGTATTCTACTTCCGCAATTTTAGTTACCATGCGGTCAAGGAAATACCTGTCGTGCGACACAATAATTACCGTTCCTTCATAATCTTCCAAATATTCTTCCAGCCACTCAATGGAGGGAAGGTCCAGGTGGTTAGTAGGCTCGTCAAGCAGCAACAGGTCAGGGTTTTGCAAAATAAGTTTGGCCAGCATGGCTCGCATACGCCAACCTCCTGAGAATTGTTTGTAAGGTTTGTGCAGTTCTGCGGTTTTAAATCCTAAGCCTTCCAGCACTTCCTCTGCTTTAGCCTGAATGCTGTACCCATCCAAATGGTCCAGTTCCTGCTGCTTATCAGTCATTTGCTGAATGGTGCGGTCGCTGTGGTCGTATTCCAGTTTGGCAATTATCTCATCAATCTCTTTAATGAGTTGCATTTGCCGGCTGAAGGCTGACATGGCCAGGTTTAAAACACTGTCGTTAATTTCAAGAGACAATAAATCCTGATTGAAAAAGCCTATGGTCAGGTCTTTATGTTTGGAGATGCTACCGCCTGTAGGGGCATAATCTCCGGTAATGATGCGCAGCAGGGTCGATTTTCCGGTTCCGTTACGGCCCACCAAACCAATGCGTTCGCCCGGCTTAATGTGCCAGTTGGCATTCTGGTATAAAACGCGGCTTCCGAAGTCGAATGTGATGTTATTTAATGTCAGCAAAGTGTAAAAAATTTGGCAAAAATAGGCTAAAACGGTCTAACCTTATAATTAAACATACTATTCCTGTCGCACTCCCGTTCAGTACATGGTTTCAGACGAAAGGTATAATTAACAATTTATTTATTTAGAAATAAAATCAATGATTGTTATACTTGCAGTCCTTAAACAGCTATAAAAACGACAAATAAAACAATATGAGCAATTCAAAACAATCTAACGTTGGCAATTTTGCCGCAATCGTTATTCCTGCCACCATTCTGGTAGCTTTCATTATTTTCTTTTTTGTATTAGGAAGTCCTGACAACTTTAATGACCCTGAAACCAAACACTCACCTAAATCAGGTAATATGATGGGTATGGTGTACACCGGTGGTCTGGTTGTGCCTATTTTGATTTCCTGCTTCCTGATGGTGTGGGTATTCTTTGTAGAGAGATTACTTACTTTAGGAAAAGCAAAAGGCAATGGTAACGTAAGTCAGTTTGTACGTAAAATTAAATCTCTTCTTTCCAGCCGCGACATCAATACCGCTATGGCTGAGTGCGACAAGCAAAAAGGTTCAGTAGCCAACGTAATCAAAGCCGGTTTGGTGAAATACCAGGAAATGGAAAAAGACAATGAACTCGATAAAGAGAAAAAAATACTAGCCATTCAAAAAGACATTGAAGAAGCTACTCAACTGGAAATGCCTATGATGGAGCGTAACCTCGTTGTAATTTCAACGTTGGCTTCCGTAGCTACCCTGTTAGGACTGTTAGGTACAGTGTTGGGTATGATTCGTTCATTCGCAGCCCTGGCTGAATCAGGTGGCGGTAATGCTGAAGCGTTGGCGTTAGGTATCTCTGAGGCGTTGATCAATACCGCTCTGGGTATCGGTACTTCAGCTTTGGCGATAATTTTCTACAACTTCTTTACCAATAAAATTGATACACTTACTCACGGTATTGACGAAGCAGGTTTCAGCATTGTACAAACCTTTGCTTCTTCTAAAAACTAATCCGTAGTAAACAAAGTATTATGGCTAAAGTTAAACCACATCGTAAAAAGCCCACGCTGGACATGACTCCCGTGGTTGACTTGGCATTTCTGCTGGTAACATTTTTTATGCTCTCAGCTAAGTTCAAAGCTCCTGAACCGGTAATTGTAGATACACCCAGTTCAACCTCTGATTTGGTGGTAAAGGAAGAGAACTTGGTAACGCTTTTAGTTAGCAATGATGGTAAGGTATTTTTTAACGTGGACAATCAAGATACCCGTTACAACCTTATCAGCAAACTATCTGAAGCCAAAGGGCTCAACCTTACTCCGGAAGAAATGACCACGTTCTCTATATCCTCCTCTTTTGGAATGCCTTTCAGTAAAATGAAATCATTCCTTGCCTTGCCTTCTGATGAACGTCAAAAAATCACTCAGGAAGGCATTCCCTGCGACTCCCTCAACAATGAATTAAAAGACTGGCTCGTGGTAACCCGTACCGGATTAGGTATTGGTTTCCGTTATGCTATAAAAGGTGATGCTAAATCTGACTATAAAATAGTCGATCAGGTAATAACCACTTTACAGACTGAAGGAGTTAAAGTAAATAAATTTAACCTCATTACAACCTTAGAAAAGGAATAATACACAATGGCAGAAGTACAAGACTCCGGTGGTGGTAATAAAAAAGGTAAGAAAATAAGAAGTAAGAAACACTCTACCCATGTGGATATGACCCCCATGGTGGATTTGGCGTTTCTCTTGCTCACCTTCTTCCTCTTTACCACAACCCTTAACAAGCCCAAGGCCATGGAAGTAATGATGCCGGATGACCAGATTGAGAATCCCAATCCTCCGGAAATTAAAGCATCCAACGCCATGACCATTTTGCTCAGTGAAAAACGGGCATATTATTACTTCGGTTTTGAAGATCCAAAAGTAGAATCAGCGAATTACGGACCTAACGGAATACGTAAAGTGATAATCACTAAAAAGAAAGAATGTGAAAGCCGTGTAAACTCCAAGGGAGAGCCTGAGCGTGTAACCATTCTGATTAAACCTTTTAAGGATGCCAAATACCGTAACATCGTAGACATTTTGGATGAGATGAACATCAATGATATAAAAGCGTATGCCATTGTTGACATCACACCCAAAGAAATAGAAATGATTGAAGGCTTAGCTACTAAATAAGAAAACGTATGAGTATTTTAAAAGCCTCCTGGGATAATGCCACTTCACCTGAAAGGGTGGAACTGGTATTTGAAAACAGAAATAAAAACTACGGTGCGTTTGTTATACGTACCACGTACAATAAAACTATGCTTACTGCATTTCTAATTGCAGTATCGGCTATAGTACTTGCTTTCTACCTTCCCGCCATTATTAAGGCGCTTACTCCCAAAGAAGATGAGGATGTGGTGGTGAAAAAAATCACAGAAGCCAAATTGATGGAACCACCACCAATGGATGAGAAAAAACCACCACCGCCACCACCTGAAATTAAATTACCTGAATTAAAACAGGTCAACTTCACCCCTCCGGTAATTAAACCCGATGAAGAAGTAGATCAGGAAGTAGCCGAAATTGAAGAAATTAAAACGGCAGTTATCGGAACACAGGATGTGGAAGGTGATACAGTTTCTTATGACGCACCGGTAGAAAACGTGGTGATTGAAGAAGAACAGGCTCCTTTGCTTATTGTAGAACAGATGCCTGAGTTTCCGGGCGGAGTGGAGAAAATGATGGAGTTCATACAAAAGAATCTGGTGTACCCGCCTTTGGCTAAAGAAAACGGCATTGAAGGACGTGTGGTACTTTCTTTCGTAGTTAACTCTGACGGTAGTATTGTTGACATTAAACCACTCAAGAAAATTGGCTGGGGATGTGAAGAAGCTGCCATTGATGTAGTAAAGAAAATGCCGGGTTGGAAAGCCGGAAAACAAAACGGGAAAGCAGTAAGGGTTCAGTTTAACCTGCCCTTCTTGTTCCAGTTGCGTTAAACAAGTTTAAACAACATATTTTATGTCCGCCAAAACTCCGGATATGCTCAGGTACTTTAGCTACGCCATGGTACTTGTGTACGCGGGTCTTGGCGGATATATTATTTTTAGCCCCAAAGACTTTGAGTTTCTTGAACTGTGGCAACGCATTGGCTTGGGCACCGTGGTGTTTGCTTATGGCACCTACAGGTTATTGCGAATTGTAAAACAACATGAGGATGAATAAACTGTTTTTGGGTACAATGGCGGTTGTGGTATGCAGCTCAGCCATTTTTTGTAATCGCACACCTGTAAACCAGGGACCTGGTTTTGACGAGGTGATGGTGGACTATACACTTGGTCCGCTCATTGATTCAGAGCAAATAGCTTATGAAGGTTTAAAGGCCACGAACAAAATTTATGATACACACGGTGCTGAACCCGATTTGTTCGATGCACTGATGAAAGACAGTATTCGGTTTATTATTTCGGCCCGAGCACTCAATGAACAGGAAAAGCAATATTTCAAAAGCCAAAATCTGGTAACGAATGAAGTTAAGATAGCTATTGATGGTATTGCTGTGCTGGTAAACAAAGAATTTAAAGCAGAGAACATAGGCTGGCAAAAATTGCTTGATATATGCAGCGGTAAGGTAATGCAGTGGAAAGACCTTTACCCTGATACCGATTGGGGTGATTTAAAAGTAGTATTTGATCACCCGCGTTCCAGCATTATCCGTCACATCAGCGATTCATTGATGGGAGGTAAAACCGAGTTGCCCTCGACTTTTTCTGCCCTGCAATCATGCGAGGAAGTGATTGATTACGTTGAAAAGAATAAGAATGCCATCGGGTTTATTGGTGTGGGTTGGATAAGCGAGCACGATGATTCAACCGTTGGTGGCTTTTTAAACCGCATTAAAGTATTGGCTGTGGAGAATCCTAAAACACAACAGTTCCACAAGCCGTTGCAGGCCTATCTGGCCACACAGGATTATCCGCTTACCCGAAACATATACGCCATTTCCAGAAGCAGTATGGCCTTTTTTCCTTTCAGTAGTTTTTTGACCAATGAAAAAGGGCAGCGCGTAGTTTTAAAAATGGGCTTAGTGCCTGCTACTATGCCGGTAAGACTTATTAAAGTGAAAACCGGAGAGGAGAATTCAGGGAATTAGGCCATTTGGCTTTATTTTTGGGACCTCATTACAACATACAAAAAAACAAAACATGAAGATGTACAGATTTAGTTTAGTTATTGCCCTGTTTTTTGCCGTATTCCAATTGCAGGCTCAGGACATAACCACCGGCCTTCGTTCATTAGATGTAGAAAAATTTGAAGAAGCCAAAGCGTTCTTTCAAAACCGAATCAACTCAGAGCCGCTCAATTCAATTAATTACTATCTGGCCGGAGAAGCAGCACTTCGTTCAGGAAAAACGGAAGAGGCCAAGCAGATATTCAGCAAAGGTATAGGCGCTGTAAACAACAGTTTAACCAATGCCGCTACCGGAGCTTATATTGGAGAAAACGGTGATGCAGATGGCGCACGTAAGTTTTATGCAGCTGCCATGACCATGGCAGAAAAAGAAAAAGATAATGTGGTGTTGCAATACACTGCACGTGCCATGTCATCTTTCGAAGTAAAAAATCTTGAAGGCGCCTTAATTCTGATTAACCGCGTAATTGCTGCAGATAAGAAAAATGTAAATGCCGAAGCACATTTTCTGCTGGCTTGTATCTACCTTGAAATGGGAGAAGGTGGCAAAGCAGTAAGTGAATTCGAAAAAACAGCCGAACTGGATAAAACCACCGCAAAACCTTTCTGGAAATTAGGTTACCTGTATACGCGTTCACGCAACACCCGTGAGGCTTTGCCTAATTTTGAAAAGGCCATCACCATAGATGCAGGTTTAGCTCCCATTTACCGCGACATGGGGGATTTGTATTTTCAAATGAACCAGACTTCCAAAGCGATTGAGTCGTATAAAAAATACTTATCAATGATTGACAAAAGTATTGATGCTCAAATCAGATATGCGTCATTCCTTGTTACCAATAAAGACTATAAAAACGCGTACATAGAGTCGAAAGAAATTGAAAAAGCCGGAACCGATAATATTTACCTGTACCGTATGCTGGGTTATTCCGCCTGCGAGATTGACAGTGTAAAAGAAGGAGTAACTGCGATGGAGAAATTTATGTCGAAAGTGGCACCTGCTAAAATACGCACAGGTGACTACGAATACATGGGTAAGTTGTTGCTTAAATCAGGTAAAGATGCTGAAGCCGATGCCGCTTTCAAAAAGGCCATTGAGATGGACTCTACTTTAGCCATTGAACTATACAGCTACGTTGCTGAATATCATTTCAAAGGCAGAGCATATGCTAAAGCTGCAGCGGCTTATGAGCAATTACTCGTAATTAAAACATCTAACAACCTCACTGATTATTTTAATCAGGGTCGTTCCTATTACAACATTCAGCAGTACGGCAAAGCAGATACCTGTTTTGCAAAACTTATAGAAGGTTCTCCTAACTATGTGCCTGCCTACATTTACCGTGGCCGTTGCAACCAAAGTTTCGAGAAAAGACCTGATGAAGGAAAAGCCAAGCCGTATTTTGATAAGGTGATTGAACTGGCTACCGACCCGGTTAAATACAAACGCGATTTAATTGAAGCTAACCGCTACATCGGTTTCCATTATTATTACAAAAATGATAAAGCACAGGCAAAGGCCTTTTTTACCAAAGTGCTGGAGCTTGATCCCAACGATAAAGACACCAAAGCGGCCATGGCCAACCTCAAATAATTCACAGTTGCATTCCAACAAAAAAGCCCCGCAAAATTTGCGGGGCTTTTTTGTTTAGAGATATTTTCAGCTTAGAAATAGAAAATGACTTGCACTATTGTAGCAAGTGAAAGAAGACAAACTATCTAATTTACACTCTTACATTTCTCCCAAAAAATGCTTTTACTTTGTATATGCAAAAATTCAAACTGTCATGAAAATACAATTTACAACTAACCTTATACTACTTCTTATTTTATTTACAGGAAGCATTTCATTTAATATGAAGTGCGAAACAGATAATGATAAATTCAATGATGAGCATAAAACACTACCCCCCGCCACACAAATAGGTGCTAATACCTTTGGTTGCAAAGTAAACGGCAAGGTGTGGTTGCCAGAGGCAACACCTTGGGTTTGGTTTCATTATGGTGAACTAGATATCAGAGCAGAAGATTTTTGGGTTCCCAAAGACTACGTATCAATTATACTGGGGAAATTTACGGTTTCAGATACAGGGAGTTATGCTTTAGGGGGGCATACTCCATATTACTCTAGAGGATATTATAGTCGCGAAAAAAAAAGGGGGTATGAGGTGTATGAAACTGATAATACAAATACTGGTACAATCACCATTACTCGTTTAGATACATCCATGCGTAGATATATTGTATCGGGAACATTTTCTTTTAAAGCTAAGGATAAAGTTACTGGTGAAATTGTGGAGGTAACCGATGGACGATTCGATTTGAAAAATTATTAAACGCAAAAAACAATATGAAAAGGTTATATTGTCCATGGTTGGCGTCCTCGCCAACCATCCGAAAGAAATGAATATCCCGAAATGTGAAAGAGCGTGGTTAGTGAAGCGGCCATGGCCAACCTTAAATAATTCACAGTTGCATTGCAACAAAAAAGCCCCGCAAATATTTGCGGGGCTTTTTTGTTAGAGATATTTTCAGCTTAGAAAGTAGCTTCTACTTTTACATCAATTTCTTCTGCAATTTTAGATGTAACAAGTTTGGGTATTTCAATTTTATGGTCGGCTACCTTTACTTTAAATGCACTTTTTAATACAATTTTGCCTTCTTTAACTACTATTGATCCGGGGATTGTTCGTTCTTGTTCCACACCATGTATTTTTAACTTTCCCGTAACGGATACTTTGTATTCCCCATCTTTAGCAATATCATAATCACCACTTATAATTCCTACAAATGAACTTTGAGGGTATTTGTCACTTTCCATGTACTTTTCATTGAAATGTTCTTGCATGAGTTTATTCTTGAACTGGAAACTGTTATTTTGAATAACAAATGCCATCGTCTTTTTAGTGAAGTCTACTTTTGATAAGACATTATTAGTATAAGCGTCAATATCTTCAACCGGGGTTGAGGAGAAGAAGCTGATTGTTCCAGATGTTGCTGTTTTAGCATTTTGTGCAAAAACTCCGAAGGTACTTAACAAAAGCACCAGCATTAAAGACCATGATTTTTTGATTGTGTTCATACGGTATACTTATTTTGCCCAAAGGTAAGAAAAAACCGTTCCAATTTGCGTTGGGCTGCAGGCAGCGTATGGAACTATAATTTCACTCAAAATCTTATCTTTGCGGCTCATGGCGGTACAAACAGTATCTTTTTATACCTTAGGTTGTAAGCTCAACTTTTCTGAGACCTCTACCATTGCACGTCAGTTAGATGAGCATGGCTTTCAGAAAATTAATTTTGAGCAAGGGGCAGATGTGTATGTGATCAATACCTGCTCGGTAACCGATAATGCAGATAAAAAATGCCGTAAAGTGGTAAAAGAAGCCCTCAAATTTAATCCGAGTGCTTTTGTGGCCATTGTGGGGTGTTATGCGCAACTCAAACCTCAGGAAATTGCAGGTATTCCGGGCGTGGATGTGGTTTTAGGTGCTGCTGAGAAGTTCAACCTTATTGCCCATTTGAGCGATTTAACCAAACGCAGCAGGGGTGAGGTACACAATACCCGCATCAAAGAAGTGAGCACATACCAATCGGCTTACTCGGTGGGCGACCGCACCCGTTCTTTCCTCAAGGTGCAGGACGGATGTGATTATTTTTGTTCTTTTTGTACCATACCGCTGGCCCGGGGCAAAAGCCGCAGTGATACAGTAGCCAACGTAATAAAACAAGCAGAAGAAATTGTAGCCAAGGGTGTAAAAGAGATTGTGCTTACAGGCGTAAATATTGGCGACTTTGGAGTAAATACCGGAGAAACGTTTTATGATTTATTAAAAGGACTGGAACAGATAGAGGGTATTACCCGTTTGCGTATTTCCTCCATTGAGCCCAATTTACTCACCAACGAAATTATGGAGTTAGCCTCCGTGTCAAAACAAATAGTTCCCCATTTTCATATTCCTCTGCAATCAGGTAGCGATAAACTGCTGAAGCTGATGCGTAGAAAGTACTTGCGGGAGTTATATGCCAACCGCGTGGCCACCATCAAAAAACTGATGCCACACGCTTGTATAGGTGTGGATGTGATTATAGGCTTTCCGGGAGAAACACATGAGGACTTTTTAGATACGTATACTTTTTTGAATGAGCTGGACGTTTCGTACCTGCATGTATTTACTTACTCAGAGCGTGTGAATACCACCGCTTATAAAATGGAAGGTGTAGTACCCATGAACGAACGGAATGAGCGCAGTAAAATGCTGCACATACTTTCAGATAAAAAACGCAGATTTTTTTACGAGCAACACTTAGGCAAAACTTTTAACGTGTTATTTGAAGCTGAACAAGACGGTAGTTTCATGCACGGGTTTACGGATAATTACATTAAGGTAAAAACCACTTACGATCCTTTACTGGTTAACGAAGTAACGGAAGTGGAACTTGTACAGATAACAGATGACGGAACGGCACTGTGTAACGTTCCCGTTGTTCACTAATTTAAAACATATTCATGTATCCTACGCTACAACATCTTTTCAATGACCTGTTCGGATTACCATTTCCGGCTTTGCCCAGTTTTGGATTTATACTCGCATTATCTTTTGTGGGAGCCTACATGGTTTCTAAAAGGGAATTGTTACGCAAAGAAAACGAGGGACTGATAGCTTCCATGCGTATTAAAGTATTGCGCGGACAACCTGCCACAAAAGGTGACTATGCTATGGCAGCAGTTACAGGTTTTCTCATAGGGTTTAAACTGCTTTATTTTATTCTGAATGCAAAAGCCTTTGGTGAAGATCCGCAATCACTTATTCTCACTTTAGACGGAAGTTGGGTAGGAGGCTTATTAGGACTTGGACTTTCTGTATACCTCAGAAAGAAGGAAGATGACAAGGAAAAATTACCAAAACCTGAATGGGTAGAAGTAGAGCGTCATCCCTATCAGTTAATGGATACAGTGGTTACCATTGCCGCAGTTGCAGGTATTTTAGGAGCTAAAGTATTTCATCAACTGGAGAACCTCGATGAGTTTTGGCAAGACCCTATGGGTTCACTTTTCTCAGCCAGCGGACTTACCTTTTACGGTGGCTTGATTTGCGGTGCTGTTTCCGTTCTTTATTTTGCCAATAAAAACGGAGTGAAGCCCATACACATGGCTGATGCTACTGCGCCCGGTTTAATGCTTTCCTATGGCATGGGTCGTGTTGGTTGCCAGGTATCAGGTGATGGCGACTGGGGTATTGTGAATACCTTGCCTAAACCATCATCCCTGTCTTTTTTGCCTGATTGGTTTTGGAGTTATACCTATCCCAACAATGTGGTGCATGACGGTGTGCCCATACCCGGCTGCGAAGGTCGTTATTGTAATGCCTTGCCTGAAGGCGTTTTTCCTACTCCTTTATATGAAGCCATTTTGTGTATAGGCCTGTTCATTTTTCTGTGGTCCATTCGCAAAAAGTTAAAAACGCCCGGTTTAATGTTTTGCCTGTATCTAATGCTCAATGGAGTTGAACGGTTTATGATTGAGAAAATACGAGTAAACAGTGTGTATAATATTTTTGGTGCGCAGGTAACTCAGGCCGAAATAATATCCGTTTTATTATTTGCTACCGGAGCCTTTGGTTGGTGGTGGTTAAAGCGTAAGCCTGCCACAGCTTAATCTTTGGCTTGTGATTTGATATTCCTTCAACAGGCAATGAAAAAAATCACCGCACTTCTTGTATTCACTTTCACCTTTACATTAGTAAGGGCACAACAAGGCGATTTCAAAATTTTGCCTTTTGAAGTAGTGGATGGAGATACCATTGTAATTTATAACCTGCCCACGTTCACCAAAATTGATGCAAAAGATACTGTGGCCATGCGCAAGTTCCGCAAGCTGGTGCGCGATGTACGCAGAGCCTTGCCTTATGCTAAGATGGCCGCTTTCCGATTGCAGTTAATGGAACAGAATCTGGCCCTGATGGAAGATAAAAAGCAGCGCAAAGCTTACATCAAAGAAACCGAAAAGGCCATCAAAGATCAGTTTATGGACGACCTCACCAAACTTACCATCACACAAGGTAAAATTCTGGTGAAACTCATACATCGGGAAACGGGACAAACCACCTATGAACTGCTTAAAGATTACAAAGGCAGTGCAGGTACTTTCTTTTGGCAAACACTGGCCAAAACTTTTGGTAGTAATCTGAAACAGGAGTACGATCCTGTGGAGGACTACCAGATTGAAATGATTATAAAATCACTCGGGTTCAACTAAAACTTGTTTTTACAGGGTCTTACATTCTGCCTTAAATTGGTATTTTTGCGTCATGAAGTTAGATATTCTGGCTATAGGCGTACACCCTGATGATGTGGAATTGGCTTGTTCGGGTACAGTAGCCAAACACGTAGCAATGGGTAAACAGGTTGGTATACTCGATTTAACGCGAGGTGAATTAGGTACCCGTGGTACCGCTGAATTGCGGTCCAAAGAAGCAGCAGAAGGAGCTAAAATAATGGGCGTGAGTATACGCGAGAATGCCGGGTTACGTGACGGATTTTTTACTATTGATGAAGCTAATTTTTTACCCATCATTCATTACCTGCGTTTATACCGGCCTGAAATAGTTTTATGTAATGCCATCAAAGACCGTCACCCTGATCACGGAAGAGCGGCACAGCTGGTAAGTGAAGCCTGTTTTCTGAGCGGTTTACGCAAGGTAAAAACACAACACAACGGAAGTACACAAGAAGCCTGGCGCCCCAAAGCGATTTACCATTACATACAAGATAACTGGGTAGAGCCCCATTTTGTAGTGGATATCACCGAGGTAATGGAGGTTAAAATGAGGGCCATTCAGGCATTTAGCAGCCAGTTTTTTAATGCAGGTACTGCTACAGATGAACCGGTAACACCCATTTCCACGCCTGAATTTTTGGCTTTTATTGATGCCCGTGCACGTCAGTTTGGGCGCATCATCAGCACTACTTACGGAGAAGGTTTTACAGTGGAGCGTGCAGCCGGAGTAAGTGACATCACCTTGCTGAGGTAATACTTCTACATTAGTTTTCCGTGGTGAAGTGTTTCTTTAACCCAGCAAAGTAATTATCCTGTCTTGCCAGATAAGCACCATTACACCAGCAATGGCAATCAAAACACTCAGCAGCATTTTTAGTGTAAACGGTGTTTTGTACAAAAACGCTGAGAGAGGAAATACAATCATGGGCACCAGTGAAAGTATGGTTTGCGCAACAGATACATCAATGGAGGAGGCCGCCAAAAGAGAGAGAGCCACACCAATCACAGGTCCGAATAAGGTGCCCATCAGAATGTATTTGATGGCTTCTTTGTGTTGCACAATCGGTTGAATGAACCACACGTCTTTTCTGCGTATGAGGTCAATGAGGTAAATGCTGCCGAAGGCCATCAGCATTCTTATCCAGGTGGCATCAATGGGAGATATAATGCGTTCTCCGTGATCCATCATTCCTTTTTTTGCCATTACCAATCCTATGCCTTGGCAACAAGCCGAAGCAATGCCCATTACAATGCCCTTGGTATAGTTTCCATGATTTTCTGCCGCAGCTTGTTCTTTTTGTTCACGACTGCTCAGCAACCACATGATGCCGAACATGGTTACACTCATGCCCATAAAACCAATGAAACTGATGCGCTCATCCAGCATGAGGTAACCGGTGATTAGAGCCGCAGCAGGACTGATGGTGGAGAACATACTTCCGCGTGCAGCACCTAAAATTTTGAATGCCGTAAACACGAAATAATCACCGATGGTAAGGCCAATAATTCCTGAGAGCCCCAGCCATATCCAGCTTTGGGCGCGAGGTGAGGTGAAAAGGTAGAGCGGGCTTTGTTGTGTAACAACGGAGGCAATGATGGTGAGTGCCACTACGGCCAGCATCAATCGAAACTTATTGAGTACCGAGGGTTCTACTAATCGGGAGGCTTTGGTAAATGAGAGTGTGCCGAATGACCAGGAAAATACGGTGGCAAATGCAGCGAGTACGCCCAGTGTATATTGATCCATCAGCGTGTACCGAATATAGAACTGCCTACACGAATCATGGTACTGCCTTCCTGAATGGCAAGCGGGTAATCGCCCGACATGCCCATGGAAAGAATGTTGAAGGATGTTGAGTTGCTAAAAACAGTTGATTTTAAATGATCAAAAACAGATTTCAGTTGTCGGAATTCATTTCGTACTTTGTCTGTATTGTCAGTGAAACTGGCCATTCCCATCAGTCCGCAAATGTGTATGAAAGGTAATTCAGCCAACACTTGTGGTTGTATAATCTCCTTCAGTTCATTTTCATCCAGCCCGAACTTGGTTTCTTCTGAAGCAATAAACACCTGCAGCAGGCAATTGATTACACGGTTATTTTTTTCACCCTGTTTGTTTATTTCAGTAAGTAATTTCAGGCTGTCAACACTGTGAATGAGGTGTACAAAGGGAGCAATGTATTTTACTTTGTTGCTTTGTAAATGCCCTATTAAATGCCAGCGGATATCGGCAGGAAGTTGAGCCTGTTTATCCACCATTTCCTGCACTTTGTTTTCGCCAAAGTCGCGCTGACCGGCAGTATATGCTTCCAGTATCAGGCTTGAGGGCTTGGTTTTGGAAACTGCAATCAGTTGAACATGTTCAGGCAGAGATGATTTGATGTGGTGAAGTGCAAGGGCAACAGTACTGCTCATATGTGGTTCAATAATAATCAAAACTGCTAAAAAGACGGGAACAAATAGTGCACAGAATGCGTATTTTTGACTCGTGAAATACATGACAATTCTTTTTTCTGTGCTTTTGCTGGCCGGCTGTGTCCAACCCAACAGCGTTCCTGATGATGTTATTCCTGAAGAAAAAATGATTCTGGTGTTAACTGATATTCATTTGCTGGAAGGTGCGTTTATGTCGACACAATTCATGAACCAGGACAGTGTGAAAAAGGTCACCATATCAGGTTACAACACCATTTTTAAAAAATACAGCATTACAGAACAGGAGTACAAAAAGAGCTGGGATTTTTACATGAAAAACCCCGACATAGCCGACCCTATGTACGAACAGGTTATTGAGAACATCAACATTTTGCAAAACGAAGCCTTGCAAAAATCAGCCAAAAAACAAAAGTGATTTTTCCGTCCAACATTGAAGAAAAAATAGGGTTTGACCAGATAAGGCATTTGCTGTCGCAAATAGTATTGAGCGAACTGGGGCAAAAGTATGTTGACCGCATACGCTACAGCAGCGACCGTGATTTGGTAGAGCGGATGTTATTGCAATCAAAAGACTTTAAAGAATTGCTTCAGGCTGATCAACCCTTTCCGGCAGATGCGTACCTCGACTTGTCGCACCTGATGCCCAAGTTTAAACTTACAGGAGCCTGGCTTACCGAAGAAGAATTTTTTAACCTGATGCGTATGTTGCGCACAGTAGAAGCTGTTTTCCGTTACTTCGAACAACGAAGAGACAAGTACGCTGAATTACAAAAATTATTCAGCGGTGTGGCATATAATCCTAAACTCATGCATTTGGTAAGTGCCAAAATTGATGAGGAAGGTAGAATGCGCCCGAACGCTTCTCCGCAACTGGCCTCCATTTCAAAAGAGATGGGAGAGAAGGAACGGGAGGTACGTAAGCGGTTAAACCACATTTATAAAAAAGCTCAGGATGCAGGATGGACAGCTGATTCAGGTATTACCATACGCAACGACCGTTTGGTGATTCCGGTTCTTGCAGAGCATAAGCGACACCTGAAAGGATTTGTTCACGATGAATCAGCAACGGGGCAAACCTACTTTATTGAGCCTGCCGAGGTGTTTGATTTGCACAACGAGATTCGTGAACTTCAACTGGCCCGCAAAAGAGAAATAGAACGAATTCTTTTGGAGCTTACCGATGAGTTGCGCCCGCACATGCCGGAGGTGGAGTTGTATCAGCAAAAATTAGGACTGGTTGATTTCATTCGGGCCAAAGCTAAGTTGGCCATAGAATTAAACGCCAGCATGCCTTTACTGCAAAAGGAGATGGTGATTAAATTGTATAATGCCAGTCATCCCTTGTTGCTGCTGCACCACAAAAAAATTAACAAACCGGTAGTGCCGCTTAACGTAGAGTTAGATATAGAGCAGCGTGTGTTGGTTATTTCAGGTCCCAATGCGGGTGGTAAATCAGTGTGCATGAAAACCATTGCTTTGTTGCAATACATGTTGCAATGCGGTTTATTGATACCTGCCGAGTCGCATTCCGTATGTGCCTTGTTTCAGGATATGCTGGTAGATATTGGTGATGACCAAAGCATCGAAAATGATTTGAGTACTTACAGTTCGCATTTGCAACACATGAAATACTTTATGGAGCATGCAAGTCGTAACTCCTTGTTTTTTATAGATGAATTTGGTACCGGAACCGACCCTCAGTTTGGCGGCCCCATTGCTGAATCTGTTTTGCTGCAGCTCAATCAGAAAAAGGCATTTGGTGTGGTAACCACACACTACAGCAACATTAAAACATTTGCCAACAATACACCGGGCTTGCTCAATGCCTCCATGCTGTTCGACAATGAACAGATGCAGCCGCTGTACCTGCTCGAAACAGGTAAGCCGGGCAGTTCGCATGCTTTTGAAATTGCTCAACGTACAGGTTTCCCTAAACACGTGCTGGATTATGCCAAATCAAGAAGCGGTCACAAACAATTGAACGTAGATGATTTATTGCTCGACCTGCAACAAGATAAAATTGAAATTAACCGATTAAAAACGGAGTTAATTCAAAAAGAGCAGGATATAAAAAAGCTGATGAGTGAGTACGAGCAGAAGAATGAAGTGCTTGACACACAACGCAGGCAACTTATTCAGAAAGCCAAAGAAGATGCGTTACAGATTGTGCAAAATGCGAATGCCCGCATAGAACAAACCATTCGTGAAATAAAATCAAGCAAGGCTGAACCCGCGGCTACCAAAGAATTACGCGAGCAGTTAAAACAGGAAACCGAACAGCTCAAAAAAGAAGTTGTTGCCGAGGCACCTGTGATCAAGAAGTCGCTGCCTCACCCAAAGCAGGAGCAAAAAAGTATAGAGGTAGGCTGCACGGTTCGTATTATTGACAGCAACAATGTGGGTGTGGTGTTGGAGGTGAAGAAAGATAAGGCAACAGTAGGCATAGGTGATTTGCGCAGCCAGATTGCATTGAATAGATTGGAACGGATTTCAAAAGCAGAGGCCAATGCTGTAGCCAAAGTGAATTCATCGCTGGTAAAGGGAATAGACCTTACAGAGAAGTACCAGGGCTTTACACAAGAAATAAACATTATAGGAGAGCGGGCAGAAGATGCTTTACGGTTGTTGCGTAACTTTATTGATGAAGCCTATTTGTTGGGGTTTAAAAGCATTCGCATTGTTCACGGCAAAGGCGATGGCATTTTGCGCAAATTGGTGAAAGACGAATTAAAGCGAAATGAACTGGTAGCAACAGCTGCTGAAGCTCACATAGAGCTAGGAGGAGCAGGTGTAACCATCGCTGAAATTAAATAGCATGAAATTCAATCCCGATTACATACTTAATATTTCTGTAGTGTTGGGAGCTTTATTGCTTACCCGCATTCCGTACATCGGGAAATTTTTCAGGTTGATAGATACGCTGATTCATGAATCGGCTCATGCTTTAATGGCTTTGTTTTTTAGTGGCTCGGTAGAACGTATTGATTTGTTTTCCTCTACTGAAGGTGCTGCGGTTACCAAGAGTAAAGGAAAGTTTGCCGCTATCATGATTTCATTGGCGGGTTACATCGGCTCATCAGCTGTGGCCTTTGTGTTATTTTACCTTTTGTATCACAGTTGGTATAATGCTGTGATGTATTTTTTTACCACAGTCTGTGTGATTAATCTTTTGCTGTGGGTACGTAACGGATATGGTATTTTTTTTCTGCTGCTTTTTGGCACTATGTGCGGGGCGGTGGTGTATTTTAACATTCCTTTGCTCACACGCATAAGCAGTTTGTTGTTTACTTCACTGCTATGGACAGATGCCTTGGTCTCTTCAGGTATCATCTTTTACCTCTCTATGGTACAAAGTAAGAACGCAGGTGATGCGCACAGTTTGAAACAAAGCACGGGCATTCCGGCATTTTTTTGGGGTCTGCTTTTTCTTTCACAAGCACTCGGATTCAGTTACCTTACACTGGCCATGTTTTTTGAATTGCCCTTGCCGCATTTTATAAATGTAATCAGGGATATTGTTTAATTTAAACCAATGAAAACAGCTGTAGTTATAGGAGCCACGGGCCTCACCGGTCATCTTTTAGTAGAAGCATTACTTAACGACCAGCGTTATGTGCAAGTGAAGGTTTTGGTTCGTCACACTTTTCCTGTTCAGCACAAAAAGTTACAGGTTCTGGTTACCGATTTTCAATCCTCAGCATCATTGGCCGCGGGACTTAAAGGCGATGATGTATTTTGTTGTATTGGTACTACCATTCGCAAAGCCGGTTCTCAGGAGGCCTTTCGGGCGGTAGATTATGATATTCCGGTGAAGGCAGCAGAAATAGCGCTGCAAAACGGAGTAAAACAATTTATCGTGATGTCGTCATTAGGGGCCAATGCCCAAAGCAGTAATTTTTACCTGCGTACCAAAGGTGAAATGGAGCAAGCGGTGTTGACTATAGGTTTACCAAGAGTGGTTGTGGTGCGTCCTTCCATGTTGCTGGGCAACAGAAAAGAAGTGCGTGTAGGAGAAAAGATAGGACAGTGGCTTATTATTGCGCTTGGTCCGTTGTTAATTGGAGGGCTGAAAAAATACCGTGGTATTACCTCGCAGCAAGTAGCACAAGCCATGATTCACTTGGCTAATTCAGATACTTCACAACAGATTTTTGAGTCGGATGAGTTGTGGGCGTATTAGCCATTCTAATATTTATTTTGGTACATAGATATATACTTAAAGTGCTGGTAATGTTTTAAGTAATGTGCATAATGGGTTATTTAGAATTAGTCTAAGTGAAATTTTGTATCTTTGCAGCCTAGATGTCAAATCTGCTAACCAAGTCATCTGAAAATTATAAAGTAGCTCATGCGCTTATTTCGAGCGGACAGAACCTGGCTCCATCGGTTCATTGCTCTTATTACGCATGTTTACAAACCGTGATTCATATATTATCAACAAGTCAATCATCACTTACGCTAATTAATAATGGGGCAGCATCACATGAATCTTTAATTAACGAATTAACAAAAAAACTAGGTACTGATTTTTTAGCTGTTAAAGAATTCAATAAAATTAGAGATTTGAAGAAATATAGAAAAGAATCAGACTACACAAATCAAATAATAAGTTTACCGACCGCGACAAAGGCGCAAGAAATTTCGCTTGAACTTAAAATGTTTTTTAAAAACAAATTTGGAGTAAAACTACCATGAACTCAAAGGCATATTTATTAGATAAGTTAGGGGAAATTAGAATTGAGTTTCCTGAATTCAGCCCATATTTTGAGTATGACCATGAATCGACTACATATTTTGTTCATGTGATACCCGAAAAAATAGATAAAGAAACAAGGTTCAATGAGTTGTGTGGAATGCTGATTGTTGATATGATGAATAAGTACCCCAATGAATATTTATGTTTTATCACATCAAACTCTTTAACTAAATTAAAAAGACCTGAATTAGTGTTTAGAGAACAAATATCATTCTACCCAATTAAAGAGGGACAAAGAACAAGTATAACAACTCAAAACGACTTAACCCCGGAATTTTCGGGGTTTTCTTTTTATTAATAAGATATGAAAGAACAAAAACAACCCAAACCAAGTTCATTTAGCTTGGTTGATTTTAAAATGCCGAGATTTGAATTTAATGAACCCGAAAAGCCAGAAGGTTCTTTAGAATTAGGTTTTTTTCCTACAGGTGAATATAACCCAGAGTTATCTGAATTTCTTTTGCGTTTGGAGTTTAAAGCTTTTGAATTTGATTCTAAAATAAAGGACGAAGTTGCAAGGGTTACGGTATTAATGGAGTCAAAATTTAGGTTCTCAGAAAAAACATCATTTGAAGAAATACCAGCCTATTTTTATCAAAATAGTATAGCAATAATTTTCCCTTACATAAGGGCATTTGTAAGCAACATTACACTGCAATCAAATATTGTTACTCCAATTATTATACCTACCTATAATTTGACATCATTAGGGGATGTTTTAAAGCAATCTACTACAGTTGTTGAAGAATAAAGTATTGGTAAATCAACCCATTTCACAATTTCATCAACTAATCCGTAAATGGTATTTATGTTTTTTATCTGCCTATATACCTTTTTTGGGATAATAGTATGAAAAAGATTATACTAATAATTTGTTTTTCTTTAGGCATATTAGTGTTCACTAATCCAAGTTCGGATTCTTTTGAAAAATATGTTTCAATGGAAGATTTAGGTCTCTTTGGATGTAAAGAATGCCCAATTAAATGTAGACGTTCACAGAATTGGTTTATACTATCAGTGTATGAAGCAGAGCAATCATCAGAAGAATTCAATTTAACATACCGGGTTAAATACATAGCTGCTCTTGGGAATTTTTTCAAAGTGTCTACAACATTAAAATAGCAGAGAACTAGGTTGGGGAGAGCACTTTAGTATATGATAGCCTAAGTTTTCGTAGTCTTTCTGCAATTTCTGAGGCAAGCTTCCTTACCTTTGCAGCTCAATTTCAACCTTATGGAATTACAAATGACTACACCGGCATTACTCTTTTCCACCAATGCCTTGTTGTTAATGGCCTTCACCAACCGTTTTTTATCCACCGCTCAGGTTATTCGTAACCTGCACGACCGTTATCAGAAAAGTCAGGAGGAGATGTATTTGAAGCAAATCAATAATCTTCGTAACCGGTTACGTTTAACCCGCAACATGCAGTTTTTTCTGGTGGTGAGTCTGTTGCTGAGCGTGGTGTGTATGTTCCTTATTTTTGCAGAAAACGATTACACAGCCAAGTGGGTTTTCGGGGCCAGTATGTTGTCATTGGTATATTCCCTTGTGCTATCCAGTTGGGAAATATACATCTCCACTCAGGCATTGGAAATGCAACTTACTAATATTGAACAATCGGATGTGGGTACGTTGAGTGATACCTTTAAATCGGTATTTAATAAGGACGTTAAACAACCGGAGTAATCCAGTATTTTCCTTCCCCTTCGCGCATTACACGCACTTTTGATCCTCGTGAAATAAAGGTGGACATGCTGTGTACCACTACAATTCTGCCATCAATTTCTGCTTTGCCCATAGGTCGGATATCCGTTACGGCAATTCCTTCCATTGTTAACAAGGATACCAACTGATCAGGTTCTACCGGAGCTTTTGAATCAGCCAATGTAGAAGTGAGAATTAACCGTTGAAATGCTTTGCTTTTCATCATGGAACGACCAAAGAATATCAGAAAGGTAATAAATCCGGTAATGGCAAAAAATACGGTGAGTAACGCTTTTAATACCTCATCATCGCTGCTCATACTGAAATCAAAATCAATGTTGCGAATCATGCTCAGAATAAGTGAACCGGTAACCAGTGTAATACCGCTTATACCGGCTACACCAAAGCCGGGGAAGAGAAAAATTTCCAGCGCAATCAAGATTAGCCCCACCACAAATACCAGAATTTCCCAGTTCAGAGCCAGTTCTTCCAGATACAATGGTGCAAAATATAACACCGCTGCACACACCGCTACCACAGAAGGAAAGCCCATACCCGGAGCCTGCATTTCATAATAAATTCCACCTAAAATAAGCAAAATCAACACACCTGAAATAGCCGGGTTAATGAGGAAACTGATTAAGCGGTCAAGCGTAGATACTTTTTGTTCAATGGTCTCGTATTTTGTTATTCCTGCTGCTTTCAATACTTCTGCGGTGTTCTCGGCAATACCTTCGCAGTAGCCGTTTTTAACTGCTTCGTCAGCAGTTAGCGTAATCACCTGGCCTTCTTTGTTAATGCCCGGCACAACAGTTTTTCCGTCCACCATGCCTTCTGCAATCAACGGATTTCTCCCTCTGGCTTCAGCAGTGGCGCGCATCATGGAGCGCATGTAGGATTGGTATTTGTCGGGTGCCAGCTCACCTTCCTGATTTACGACAGAGGCTGCTCCGATGTTTCCTCCTTTGCGCATGTAAATTTTATTGCAGGAAATAGCAATTAACGCCCCGGCCGAGGCAGCATTGTTGTCAATAAAAACAATTACGGGAATTGAAGAGTGCAAAATGCGCGTACGGATGGAATCGGCCTTGTCTAATAAGCCTCCGTAGGTGTTCATGCGTATCAGAATCACGTCAGCTTTTTTGTCCTTTGCCTCGTCAAATGCCTTTTGTACCATACGTAAGGCTGAGGGGCCTATTTCATCTTTCAGGTCGAAGGTATATACCTTTTGTGGTTCGCTGCCTGTTGATAGCAAGGCCTGAAGGCTGAAAACCAGCAGAAGAATAAGTTGACGCATACTGACTATTAATTTGAACAAATATAGTTAACCTGTTGATGAAATACGGCTTTGGGCGGAATATGAAGAGGTAAATTTGTAAACGGTAAAAAGTAGTTAAGAAATAAATAGCCGGGTTCATTGATGCATCAAAACAACGTTAGTATGAAAAAAGTAATTACACTCGCTCTGTTTGCCTTTCCGGCATTTTCAATGGCTTTCGTTTCCATGCCCGATGATTCTATAGGCAAAACGAAAATAAACGGCAAGTTGCATGTACAACACAGGGTTGAAAAAGGAGAAGGTTTACTCGCTATTTGCCGTAAGTACAACGTTAAAAAAGAAGATGTGCTCAAGGCCAATGAGGGCATGACAGAGTCACTAAATCTTGGTCAGGTTATTCTTATACCTTACTCCACCTCGCGCCCTGAGGAGGTTAAACCACAAAAGACCACAGTAAACGAAACACATGCAGAGGCTGATGCGAAGGAAACCACACCCACAGATAACCGCAACGGGAAAAATACGCATACGGTTATGGCTGGTGAAACCATGTACCGAATTGCCAAAATGTATAACATCAGTGAAACCGATTTAAGAACGTGGAATAATTTAAGCGATAACAGCTTAAAAGAAGGTTTAATACTTTTTATTAAACAACCCGCCAATACAAGCGCACCGGTTCCGGTGGTGAAAAAAGATTCGGTAAAAACTCCTTCACCAAAAGCAAATGAACCGCACCCTATGGCCTCATCAACGGGAGTGAAGGAGCGGGAGGAAAGTGGCGTGGCACGCTGGTTTGCTGATGATGCACTTTCAGGCGGTAAGCTGCTTGCCCTGCACAAAACTGCACCCATAGGCACCATCATTAAACTGACCAATCACCTCAATAATAAATCTGTTTTTGTACGTGTGGTAGGTGTGCTGCCTGATACAGACGAGAACAAAAATATTATTATCAAAATAAGTCGTAGCACAGCCGAGCGTATAGGTATGCGCGATGAACAAACACATGTTAAGCTGAATTACTCGGTAGAGTAGGAGATCAGTTGCTCTTGTAAGTGCATTAAACCAAATCCAACATTGCTGCTCCAATAGGGGTATTTAATTTAATCAACAGGCGTTTTTTTATCCAACTCTTTGATTATTTTTACCTTATTAAACCCCTCCCTATGGAACGCAGAAAATTTCTGGCAGATGTTTTAACTGAAAAAGATCCGCCAAAAGCTGAACCCGCTGAAAAATTCCAGAACACTAAATTGCCGGATGTGCCCTTAGGTGTGGCTTCTGTAGCGCAATATGGCGGGCCTTGGGGAGAGGCTCAGGTCAAACATTTATTGCGCAGGGCACTTTTTGGCTTCGCTAAAGAAGACATTGCTTTTTTCAAAGGCATGACCATGAGTGATGCCGTAGATTACCTGATGAATGTTCCGGCTATGCCAGCACCACCGGTGAACGGCTACAACAAAACAGGAAAGATTGACCCGAATATTGCTTCAGGAAGTACCTGGGTTAACGGTCCTGAAGACGGCAATTTTGCTTTGGAACGCAGATCATCTTTGTACGCGTGGACCATGGAGCAGATTATGCAACCACAGCGGCACATTCGGGAGAAGATGACCGTGTTTATGCACAACCATTTTGCAACAGAAGCAGAGATGATACCGTCACCCATCATGTCTTACCGTCACCATAATTTACTTCGTCAAAATTGTCTGGGTAATTTTAAAAGTCTGGTTCGTCAGGTAACGTCAGATTCTTCCATGCTATTCTACCTGAACGGATATGTAAATACTAAAACAGCACCTGATGAAAATTATGCAAGGGAGTTGATGGAACTTTTTACATTGGGTAAGGGCGCAGATAGCCAATACACCGAAGCAGATGTGAAAGCTGCAGCACGTGTGCTTACCGGTTGGCGCATCAACTATTCCAGCTTGAACGGTTTTTTTGATGGCAATCAGCACGACACCGGCAATAAAACATTCTCGGCATTTTACAACAGTACCACCATCACCGGAAAAACAGGAGCCAGCGGGGCATTGGAAACCGATGAACTCATCAACCTGATTTTTGCCAAGGATGATGTGGTTGCCCGGTACATTGTGCGTAAACTGTACCGCTACTTTGTGTACTACGTAATTGATTCCAGCATTGAAACCAATGTAATTATTCCATTGGCCAATATTTTTAAACAAAACTGGGAGATTAAACCGGTGGTAACGGCCTTGTTAAAGAGCGAGCATTTTTATGATGCTAACAACATGGGTTGTTACATCAAAAATCCGGTTGATGTACTTTCTACTTTCATAAAGAATTTTAAAGTGCCGTTACCCACAACTCCGGTGGAGAAAGTATATGATGCCCATTACTACCTCTGGCTTTTGGCCAACGTAAGTGGTATGGCTTTAGGGAATCCACCCAATGTGTCGGGTTGGCCGGCTTATTACCAAACTCCGCAATATTACCAGTTGTGGCTCAACTCTGATTCGCTGCCTAAACGCATTCAGTTTAATGTGGCCATGATGGTATTCGGGCTCACCTACAGCCGTATGGATAAGCTACAGGCTGATGTGATAGCATTTGCCAAGCAAACTTCCGACCCTTCCGACCCCAATATACTTATTCAGGAATGTATTGATTTGTTGTTTGCCATGGATATTTCGCAAACACAAAAGACCAGCCTTAAACAAAGTACCCTGCTATTCGGGCAAACTCAGGATTATTACTGGACTACAGTATGGTCAGATTATATCGCCAATCCTACTGACCCCGATAAAAAGACCACTGTTGAGAACCTGCTTAAACTGATGCTCAAGTACCTGCTTGATTTGGCAGAACATCAACTCGCTTAATTCATTCATCACCCTTAATCAATCAACAATGAAAAGGAAAGAATTTTTAAAGAAAGCATTATCGGCAGGTTTGCTTCCTTTTGTGGTAGATGGAATGAAGATGCAGGTGTACGGAGCTACGCCCATGCTTAAATCCATTGCTGCTGCGGCTGCAAAAAACGGAAGAGTGTTTGTGTTTATTCAACTCAATGGTGGTAATGACGGATTAAATACCATTATTCCCACAGGCGAATACAGTAAACTTTCAGCAGCACGAAACAATATTCTCATAGCTGAAAATAAAGTTTTAACACTTAACGGAATTACTGGAACAGGCATGCACCCGTCCATGACCGGATTGAAGAATATGTTCAATGAAGGAAAGGTCAATATCATTCAGGCCGTTGGTTATCCTAATCCCAATTTTTCACATTTCCGTTCAACAGATATCTGGCATACAGCCAGCGAGAGTTCTCAATTTCTCAATTCAGGTTGGGCAGGGCGTTACCTGGAAGACGTGTACACCGGCTTTCCTACCGGCTATCCCAATACGAACGACCCCGATCCGTTGGCCATTTCTATTGGCTTCAGCGTATCTACCAGTTTAATGGGACCTACTGCGAATACAGGTGTTGCCATCAATGATCCTAAATCATTTTATGATTTGGTTTCAGGAACGGTAGATCAGGCTCCTAACACACCGGCCGGACATGAACTTACTTATGTGCGGCTGTTGTTGCAACAAACACAGCAGTACAACATAGTGGTAAAAACGGCTGCTCAAAGCGTAACGAACAAGGCTACCTACCCAACTAACAATACACTGGCCGATCAGTTAAAAATTGTAGCTAATCTTATTGCCGGAGGTTTGCGTACACCCATCTACACTGTACAATTAACAGGCTTTGACACACACGCTGCTCAGGTGGCAACTACTGGCGGAACGGATACAGGTAATCATGCTACGTTATGGAAAAAAGTGTCAGATGCCATTGCTGCTTTTCAGTCAGATTGTGAACAGTTGGGAATTGCTGATCGTGTGGCGGGCATGACCTACAGTGAATTCGGAAGACGGATAAAAAGTAACGACAGCCTGGGTACCGACCATGGTGCTGCCGGCCCTATGATAGTTTTTGGCACACAAGTTAATCCCATTATGATTGGCTCTAACCCGGTAATACCGACCAATGTTACCGTTCAAGATAACGTGCCCATGCAGTATGATTTCAGGCAGGTGTATGCCACCATTCTGAACGATTGGTTTGAAGCACCGGTGGCAAAAATTGACAGTGACTTATTGCTGAAACATTTCAATACACTGCCCATATTTAAACAAGCTGTTTCAGCTCGTCCCGTTGATTTATCCATGAGTCATGTGGCTTCTTTAAGGCAGAATTACCCTAATCCTTTTACCGACCTCACCACCATTGAGTTTACCACACCAACCGGGAATGTAGAGTTGCGTTTGTATGACTACAAAGGGCGAATGGTAAAAACACTGGTAAATGGCGATCGTGCAAAAGGAACCTACACCGTAACACTGGAGGGACATGATTTGCCTACCGGTAATTATTACTGCCAGTTGATTACTCCGGTAGGTCAGATTACCCGAACCATGATTAAGTTGTAAGGTAGTGTGTTTAAGTGTTTAGGTTTTTATGTGTTGGAGTGCTTGGGTATTGAAGTGAGCAATTTTCAGGTTTAACTTAATAATGCTATCTTTCGCCATTATTTCATGGTATGAAGAAAGCACTTATTTGTGGTATATCAGGGCAAGACGGAAGTTACCTGGCAGAGCTGTTGCTCAAAGAAGGTTATCATGTTTTTGGTACATCGAGAGATGCGCAGATTAATCCGTTTTCAGGTTTAAAACGTTTGGGCATCAAAGAAAAGGTAACACTGCTTTCCATGACCCAAACTGATTTTCGCAGTGTACTCCAAACCATCAAAAATACCGCACCTGATGAGGTGTATAACCTGGCCGGACAAACTTCTGTGGGTTTATCGTTTGAACAGCCGGTAGAAACTTTTGAAACAGTAACCGTTGGCACTATTAATTTACTGGAGGCAATTCGTTTTTTAAACCCTGCGATTAAATTTTACAATGCCAGTTCATCTGAGTGTTTCGGTAATACAGATACACCCGCTACTGAAGATACTCCTTTTCATCCGCGTAGTCCGTATGCTGCGGCTAAGGCTGCTGCACACTGGATAGTTGCCAATTACAGGGAAGCGTATAACATGTATGCCTGTTCGGGTATTTTGTTCAATCATGAATCTCCCATAAGACCTGAGCGTTTTGTGTCGCAGAAAATAATTTCGGCAGCGGTACGAATTGGTCATGGCAGTAAAGAAAAACTCAAGCTGGGTAACCTTAATGTTATTCGTGATTGGGGGTATGCCAAAGAATATGTAGAAGCTATTTACCGCATGTTGCACCAACCACAACCCGATGACTTTGTTATTGCGACCGGTACCAGCAACAGTTTGCGTGACATGGTGCATGCTGCTTTCAATTATTACAGTTTAAACTGGGAAGAACACTGTGAAATTGACGAAACACTTAAACGTCCTTCTGATATCAGCCAGAGTTTGGGCAACGCAGCCAAGGCTAAACAACTTCTTCACTGGGAAGCAAAAACTCTGATGCCTGAGGTCGTAAAACTGATGATAAAGGACTGTGAGCAACGAATAGGGAAATAAGTATTTTTTGAATCAGAATTTGTAATATACGGCAGTTTCGGCTGTAAGGTTTAGTCCCGTTTCTGAGTAATTGGCAAACCCTGTCATTGCATTAAGACCGATGTCTTCCGATAATTTGAATTCAATACCAAACCCTAAAGAGTTTATCCATTTTTTTGTTTCTATTTTTTGAGATGGTGAATTCCAAAAAGCCATTGTTTCTTCCTTGCTATGAAGAAGATGATTGCCCTGATAGAAATAGAGTGATGTGTTTTGTTTTTGCTTTAACAGGTACAAAAATGAAAGACCGTAGCTATAGACGCTACTTTGATTATCTGCATACGGAGCGAAATTAACCTGTACGCCCCACTTAGCAGGGAAGTAACGGTATGAAATGCCATAACCTGTTGAGTAACCTGCTCCCAGACCTAAAGAATGCTTTGTAGATTGATTTAAGGAAGAGCCCTTTTTTTCTTGCGCAGATGATTTTACTGAAAATGTTACAAAACTTAAGAGTAATAGAAGTTGGGTAATAATGTGCTTTTTCATGAGTCTTAATCTTTAGGTGTAAAAATAATCTTTTTTTTAACTGGAATAAACTTTTACTATCGCAAAGTATACGAGTAATTAACCTGTGGTAATTCATTGTATTTTTCCCGAATATAGCGGCAAGTTAAATACCCACCGTATGCATAAAATTTTGGTTGCCAATCGTGGTGAAATTGCCTTAAGGGTAATGCGCACCGCTAAAGAGTTAGGATATAAAACCGTAGCCGTTTTCAGTGAGGCTGATCGTACTGCCCTGCATGTTCAGTACGCTGATGAGGCAGTGTGCATAGGGCCGCCACCATCCAATCAATCTTACCTGCTTATGGATAAGATTATTGAAGTGGCTAAAAACCTTGGCGTAACAGCCATTCACCCGGGTTACGGATTTCTGTCAGAGAATGCTTCTTTCTCCCGCAAGGTGCAAGAAGAAGGTATCACCTTTGTTGGTCCGGCTCCGGAGGCCATTGAAATAATGGGGAGCAAACTGGGAGCAAAGGCAGCCGTAAAAAAGTTTAATGTACCTATGGTGCCCGGTACCGAAGGAGCTATAGCAGACATTAATGAAGCAAAATTAATAGCAGAGAAAATTGGTTTCCCGGTGTTAATCAAAGCTTCTGCCGGTGGTGGTGGAAAAGGTATGCGTGTGGTGAACAACTCCGCTGAGTTTGAACAACAGGTAAAAATGGCCATGAGTGAGGCGCAATCTGCCTTTGGTGACGGAGCTGTATTCATTGAGAAGTATGTAGTTGGTCCGCGCCACATTGAGTTTCAAATATTGGGAGATAAGCACGGCAATGCCATTCACCTTTTTGAGCGTGAATGCTCCATACAACGCAGGCACCAGAAGTTGGTAGAAGAGGCTCCGTCAAGTGTGTTAACCCCTGAACTGCGCAAACAAATGGGAGAGGCAGCGGTAAACGTGGCTAAAGCCTGTAACTATACCGGAGCGGGTACCGTAGAATTTTTGGTAGATGCCAACCTTGATTTTTACTTTCTGGAAATGAACACCCGTTTGCAGGTGGAGCACCCCGTTACAGAACAAATTACCGGTTTAGATTTGGTACGCGAACAGTTTCGCATTGCCTTTGGCGAACCTTTAGGATACACACAGGAAGATTTGAGCATAAACGGACACAGCATTGAGTTACGTGTGTGTGCCGAAGATCCGGCCAATAATTTTCTGCCTGATATCGGGAAGTTGCTTACTTACAAAGTTCCGCAGGGATATGGAGTACGTGTAGATGATTCTTTTGCAGCCGGTATGGAAATTCCTATTCAGTATGACCCCATGATTGCCAAGTTGATTGTATGGGGAAAAGACAGGGCAGAGGCTATCCGCAGGATGAAACGTGCCATTGCTGATTACCGGATAAGCGGTATAGAGACTACTTTACCCTTCGGTACTTTTGTGATGAATCATGAAGCATTCATCAGTGGCAACTTTGATACAGCTTTCATCGACCGTTATTTTACACCTGATAAATTACAAGGCGCGGGAGAGGAGTTACAACCTTTGGCAGCTATTTCAGCCGTAATCAGCCAACAGAAAGGGACATCATTTTCAGAAAATTTACCAGTGGCAACTAATGGAAATACATCCAATAAAAAATCTAATTGGCAGATAAACAGAACTTAGTTATTTTTATTTAGACTAAATCTAAATAATATTTATTTTTGTGACAGAAATAAAACAAACACGTCATGAAAAATTTTGTTGCCATTAATTACATTCGTTGCGAAGAACATTACCAACCTCGATTTGAAGAATTATTTGCCAGTCGGGCTAAGGCGATTGACCGTATGCCGGGCTTTGTAGATATGCAGGTGTTAAAACCGCTTCATCCGGAAGGGCAGTATTTAATTGTGAGTCACTGGGAAAGTGAAGCTAATTTTAAGGCCTGGACCAGTTCTCCTGAATTTTTAGAAGGACATAAGCGGGGATTTGAAGATATTCGCAGGGCGAAAGAGGAAGGAAAAACCCCTCCGATGTCGTCAGATTTTAAAACATATGAAGTGATAGCCCGATGAAGCAGGCCGAAACATTAGATAAAGAACAAACCACAGAATTAAGTTGTCCCGTGAGTAAACAGGGTAGACGTACCTTTAAAACCTGGGTAAAACGTTTGGGCTGGGCAGGCTTTTTCTTCTTCCTTATTAAAGGTTTGCTGTGGCTCATTATACCTTACCTTATAGCCAAAGGGCTTTTCTGATTCTTCCTTTTCACACATCCGGCTTAGTACCTTCTTTCATTGTGGTATAATTTTGTATTTTCGCCAGTATGGATTTACAAGCACATATCCGAAAGGCAGCCGCAGATTTGTTGCCGCACATCACTTCCGTTCGCAGACATTTACATGCTCATCCTGAACTTTCATTTGAGGAATTCAAAACTGCCGCTTTTGTAGATGAACAACTTAAAAGCATGGGTATTACCGATGTGCAAACTTTGGCCAATACAGGGCGGGTAGCTACTATCAAAGGCAGAAATCCGGAGAAAAAGGTAGTGGCTTTGCGGGCAGATATGGATGCTTTACCCATTCAGGAGCTAAACAATGTGCCCTACAAATCGGGCAATGACGGAGTAATGCACGCCTGCGGACATGATGTACACACCTCTTCTTTATTGGGTGCTGCCAATATTCTCAATGGTTTAAAAGAACATTTTGAAGGCACGATAAAGCTGGTATTTCAGCCCGGTGAAGAAAAATTGCCCGGAGGAGCAAGCCTGATGATTAAAGAAGGTGTGTTGAAAAATCCTGCAGTAAACAGTATGTTCGGGCAGCATGTGATGCCCTTTTTACCTGCCGGAAAAGTGGGCTTTCGCTCCGGTTTGTACATGGCCTCAACCGATGAAATTTATGTGACCGTAAAAGGTAAAGGTGGGCACGGTGCCATGCCGCACCTTAACATTGATACTGTGATGATAACCGCACAAATGCTTACGGCTTTGCAGCAGGTTGTCAGCAGAGGAGCCAACCCTACTATACCTTCGGTTTTATCGTTTGGAAAAGTGATAGCCAACGGGGCCACCAATGTAATTCCTAATGAGGTATACCTGGAAGGAACTTTCCGTACGCTGGATGAAAAATGGCGCAAAGAGGCGCACCAACTCATGCTTAAAATAGCCAACGGAGTAGCAGAAAGCCTTGGTGGAAGTGTAGAGTTCAATATTATGCAGGGCTATCCCTTTCTTAAAAATGATGAGCAGCTCACAGCTAAAGCAAAGCAGGTGGCTATTGATTATTTAGGAGCAGACAATGTAGTGGATCTGGATATATGGATGGCCGCTGAAGATTTTAGTTTTTATTCACAGGAAGTGCCGGCTTGTTTTTACCGCTTGGGTACACGCAATGAAGTTCGTGGAATAACATCATCTGTTCATACACCCACATTCGACATTGATGAATCAGCATTGGAGGTTGGTATGGGGTTAATGGCCTGGCAGGCAATCAAAGAATTGACTGTATAATCAAAACACTTATATTTGCCCTTACCACCTTGAAAAAATTAAGATACTTGAAACGAATACTGCCGAATGCCGTTTGGGCTATAGTCTTGATAATCACTTTTTCCTGTAATACTTCAAAGAACATTATGTTCAAAACAACAGAAGTAACTACGGTAGCTAAAACTGACTCAATAGTCTACAAACACCGCATAAAACCTGATGACAGGATTATTATTAATTTTCTGAATAATTATGATTTGGAAAAAAATAACCTGATGAGCACAACAGCAGCAGACCTTGAACAGAAGAGTTTTTTGGTTAATTATGATGGTACAGTTACACTACCTATTATCGGGCGCACTATGCTGGTAGGATTAACACGATTAGAAGCTGCACAAAGATTGGAGACACTTTACTCCAAATACATTATCAACCCCATAATAGATGTTTCTATTGTGAACCTTTCAGTGAGTGTGTTGGGTGAGGTTAAAATGCCGGGCACCTACAAATTAGACAAAGAAAATACCAACTTAGTAGAAGTGCTGGCAATGGCGGGTGGTGCAACTGAGTTTGGAAAAGTATATAAAGTTAAAATTATTAGAGGAAATTTAAAATCGCCACAAATTATAGAGGTGGATTTGGGCGAGGCTTCATCACTAAAACGTACGGACATTATTATTCAGGATAAGGATATTATTTATGTGGAGCCGATGAAGAATAAGCTGAGAGGAAGCGCTGTTGCAGTTTTAAATCCTTATTTCATAATAATAACCTCTATTTCAACATTAATTATTGCCTTTAGCGCAATCAAGTAAATCATATGCAAGCGTATAAAAAAAGGCTTAAAGCTGAATCTGATGATATAATTCTAATTGATTATATCAAACTATTAGCGCGCAACATGCATTGGATTATACTTTTTGTTGTTGTTGCTCTTGGGTTGGCGTTTTTAAGATTGAGGTATGAAGATGAAATATATGAGGCGAAAGGCTCAATAAAAGTTGATACAGAAAATAATAATCTGCTAAAAGAGATTAGTATTTTCAAAGACTTTGCAAGCCCCAGGGACAAAATAATTACTGAGACGTATATTATAAAGTCAAAGTTGCTCATATCAAAAGCCTTAGAGCGTTTGCCGGTTCAGGTTAGCTATTTTTCCAGTGGCAGGGTTGTGCAAAAAGAGATTTATACCTCCTCTCCGTTTTCGGTAAAACCATTAAAGCCTGACTCTGTCACATTTGATAAGCCATACTCTTTAAGTATTGAAAATGAAAAGGAATATGTTCTTTCCTGGGAAGATGAGTCAGCCACAACCAGAAGTATAAAGGCTAATTTTGGTGATAAGATTAGTTTTGATGGTAATACTGCTTGGATAGAGTATAACAAAGACAACTTCCGTCTATTTAAGAACAATACAAATAAGTTTAATTTCGTATTCAATAGTAAAAATAATTTGTATGGACGCGTGTCGTCAAACCTCTTTGTGGATCAAATTGATAAAGGGGTTTCTATAATTACTATTTCCTATAAGGATGTTGTTCCTGAGTTTGCCCGAGACGTTGTAAATGAAATGTCAAAGGTGTATACAGAATATGATATTACGTATAAATCTCAAACTGCAACTCAAACTATTGAGTTTATGGACAGGCTCATAGAAGATTTGAACAAGACTGTTCAATCTTCAGAGCATAGTATGGCTGATTTTAAGAGAGGAAATAATATTCTTGATATAGGGCTTTCAAATGAAATAAATCTTCAGGGATTGACAGACCTACAGGTAAATATGCGAGTGTTGCAGATACAACTTTTAGCTATTGAAAACATTGAGAATCAAATTTTAGAAAGCAAAAATGCCACCACTCTACCTATAAGCTTAGACGGAAAGGTTGATCCTGTATTGTTGGATCTTCTTACGTCTCTGAATAAACTACACTATGAAAAGATGTCCCGTTCAGAAAGGGTTACTCCTAATAGTGCGGGTATTATTGAAATAAATAAGCAGATTGATGAAGTGGTGCGTTCTATTAAACAGAATATTAAGTTTTCTAAGCAAAAGATAAACTCACAAATTAACTTTTATGAGAAGCAGATAAATGATATTCTATCCGGAATGCGGAAACTGCCTGACGCAGAGAAACAATATATTACACTCAAGCGAGATTTGGAAGTTAATCAGAAGGTGTACGGATTCTTGTTGCAAACAAAACTTGAAGCATCTATCTCCCGTGCATCAATTGTTTCATCTGCAAGAATCATTGATCAGGCTGAAACCCCACGTGAGCCAATTGAACCTAATCGAAAGCTCACTTTTTTATTGTATCTTATTCTTGGACTTGTTGCCGGAATTTTCGCAATTTTGATAATCAAGTTGCTGAACAATAAAATTAACTCAGATGAAGAGATTGAGGCTATATGTGACTTGCCAGTTTTGGGAACCATTCTATCATATACAAAAATTCTTAATGAGAACGACTCACGATTGCTTGTTGTAAAAGAGCATCGCACAGTATTTGGAGAGTCAGTAAGAGCAGTAAGAACAAATCTCCAATTTTTATTGCCTGAGAAAAAAAGCAAAGTCATAACTATATCTTCAACAATAGGAGGCGAGGGTAAAACTTTTACGTCAATCAACCTTGCAGCATCGCTTACCATGTTGGATAAAAAAGTAATTCTTTTAGGTTGTGACCTTAGAAAACCTCAATTAGAAAACTCTTTTAAAGTAATTAAGTCTGAGCATGGTTTGAGTAGTTATCTAATTGGAAAGTCAACTCTTGAGCAGAGCATACTTGAAACAGATATAGATAACTTGTCTGTAATTCTTGCAGGTGCTATTCCACCAAATCCTTCAGAATTACTAAATTCTGAGAAGATGCAAGACTTACTTAAAACATTACAGAATACTTATGACTATATACTTCTTGACACTCCACCCATAGGTTTAGTTTCAGATGCAATTCTGCTAATGAAGCAAAGTGATGTTGTGTTATATATTTTAAGAGCAGGTTATAGTCAACGGAATTTTCTTGAGTTACCAGAGAAGATAATAAAAGAACACAACATTAAGAATCTTTATTTAGTATTGAACTCTCTTACAATTGGTAAGAAGGCAATTAACAGAGGATATGGTTATTACTCTTATGGAGGCAAGAGCCAGGGCTATTATGATGAATACGTTGGAGAAAGCAGCCTGTTTGACAAGTTAAAGAAGAAACTGTTTAAATGATGGCAATTGTTCATTTTGTAACAATAAATAATTTCACTCTTATTCCGGTTACCCGATTTATCATTGACACATTTTCCTTAAAGAATAGTGTTACTGTAACAGAAGTTTTTACTCAAGGACAATATACTTTTCACCATGTTGTTCAGCATACTAATTTATCAAATAACAAAGGATCTGTTTCAATAAGTCAACAATCTTTTCATTCAAAACTTTTTAAGTATGTTCGTCTTCTACGTTTTTTCTTAAAACAAAAAAACGAAAAATCAGTCATTTATACTCCCGATTATCAGGTCGTTTTTATTTTGATGGTGCTGAAGAAATTGGGTTTCAGTGGAGGGTCTAAAATCGTTTACCATCAGTTTGAAATGGTAGATGAGTTGGAATTATCCGGTTTCAGCAGACGTATGTGGCATTATGTAGTTAAGCAGGCTAAGCAAAATTTGGAGTTTGCAGTTTTCCCGGAGCAAAACAGACTGGAGTACTTTACCAGACTGGCTCAATATCCTAATCAGAATACTTGCTTAGTGATTAATTCAACCAAAATTCCAACTGAATCTGATGATAAATTGCAGCTACAATTTCCAACCGGTTCAGTAATTATTGGGCACATCGGAAGCATTGGTATGGATCACTATTTGGACTCATTTGTTGAAATACTCAAGTATTTCAAATCAAAAAAATCGCATTATTTTGTGGTTGTAGGTAACTATTCTGATGAGATTAAGACTAAGCTTATACAAGCAGGTAACCCAAACCTAAGGATATTCGGTCTTGTTCCTCATAAAGAATTATGCAAATATTACGAAATGATAGATTATGGTCTTATTTTGTACAAAGGTGTAAGTATGAATTTTGAATTTTGCGCACCAAATAAACTATATGAATATATAAGTTATGGAATTAAAGTAATTGCTCATCCGCTAAAAGGCATGATGGGTATAGAAGGTCAAGGGAATGCTTTGGAATTGCTTGATTTTAATTCGTATGACTTCTTATCTCAATTTGAAAAAGTAGTTAACCAGCCAAATGACAAAAAAAATGAAATACAAATGTATTTCTCAAAGAATTTGTCAATTGATAATTATCTTCCTGTTTTAATGGATGGCGTAGAGAATATTTTGAATGAAAAATAAAGTAGTTTTTATTATTGGTACACGGCCTGAATTAATTAAAATTTATCCTATTATTCATAGGATGAAACAGGTAGGTTTTAATGACTATCTGGTAGTAAATACAGGGCAACATAAGGATATGTTGGAACCTTTTTGGGAGGCATTTTCCATACGTCCTAACTATTCTTTGGATGTTATGTCTGCCGGCCAAAGCCTGTCAGAATTATTGGCGCGTTCAGTTGTTCAGCTTGAGCAACTAATTTATAAGATGAAAAGTGACATGATTGCACCGGCTATTTTTGTAGCGCAGGGTGATACCACCACAGTTATGGCTGCTTCATTGGTCGCATTTTACAATAAAATACGTTTTTTCCATTTAGAAGCTGGCTTACGTTCATTTAACATGCACCACCCTTTCCCTGAAGAACTTAATCGTAAAATTGCAGGAATGGTAGCTGATTTCCATTATGCCCCAACCCAATTTGCGGTTGATAATTTGTTGAATGAACAGATTCCAATGGTGAAGATTCTAAAAACAGGCAATACGGTAGTTGATGCAATTAACCTTATAAAAGCATCCTCTGATTTTTTGAATGTAATTTTCGAAGACGAAAGGATAAATGCAACTATCACAAGTAAACAAAAGGTTGTTCTGATTACTTGTCACCGTAGAGAGAACCATGAGCATTTAAATGATATTATTGAAGCAGTAGGCGAGTTGGCCACAAAATACCCTGATATTTGTTTTATATGGCCCATACATTCAAATCCGGTTGTTAAGAATGCAGTTGGGTCTTCTCCATTAAGTCAACTTTCTAACATAGTGTTGTGCAAGCCTTTTAATTACATAGAGCTGTTGAAACTGTTAAGCTGTAGTTATAAAATAATTACTGATTCAGGAGGTATACAAGAAGAAGCGCCATCTTTTAAAGTGCCTGTGTTGGTTATGCGGGAAACTACTGAAAGGCCGGAGTCTCTGCAAAGCGGTTACTCTATTTTAGTGAGTAATAGCCGCGATAAAATTGTTGATGCCTTTGTCAATTTTAATCCCGTTTATCCATCAAACGCAGCTAATCCTTTTGGAGACGGCAATGCTTCTGACCGAATAATTGAACATATAAAAACACAGCTGTAATCAGGCTATTTTTCTGCAATAACCAGCATGTTTTGTGACAAAATAAATCTCTTTTCACCCGTTTCAGCCATCAGCATAAGTCGGTATCTAAGCGTGGTAAATTCCCATACCATTCTTCTGAATAAAGATGATATACTATAGATTAATGGTTTGTCTTCAACAATGAAGATTTTTTTAAAGCCCATTGTATTAAATAGTTGATTTATAGACGAAGGAGTAAAGGAAACCTCATGTGTTAGATCTCCATACCTAATTCTCATACCAAATATGCCTTCAGCATTCGGTATATGCAATATTATTTTACCAGTACCAGATAGCTTCTTTTTAACTTCGTCAATAAGGTCAAATATTTCCTGATACGTTAGATGTTCGATAATATCCATGAGCAATACAACATCAATATCATCCGGCTGCATTTTGATAAACGTTAATAATTCGCCCTGCTCAATTTCATAAACACCGGCTTTATGAGCAGCTTCTACCTGTTCAGCAGAAATATCAACTCCTTTACAATTGGTATACCCCTTTTCTTTTAATCGGTATATGTATTTACCATAACCGCATCCCAAATCAACTATTAATGCATCTGTTCTGTCAGTTATGTGGCTAGAAATTACATATTCAACATAAGGGTCTTTTTTTTGCCACTGTATGTCGGATAATCTGGATTGTCCACTTTTAACATATGCTGAATAGAGTTTTTCTTTGTAGTTCATTTTTGGTTATCCAGCATTTTTTTGATACCCTGCTCAATAGTAATTAACTCACGATTTAATATTGATTTCATTTTTGAAATATCAGGAAGTCTTCGGGTCATATCCCCTTCTTTCAGGGAAGGCAAGTGTATAATTTCTGATTTTGAATTACAAACATCAATAACTTTCTTAGCCAACTCAAGTATACTTATTTCTTCGTCACTACCAATGTTAAAAGTATCATTGATTCCGATATCTGCATTTAGCATTTCTTCTGTTATATCAAGATTATCGGTTATAAAGCAAAATGTTCTGGTTTGAGAGCCATCTCCGTAAAGGGTGATAGGTTGGTTATTTAGCGCTGCTGTTAGAAAGCGTGGCAGAACAAAATCTTCGCTTTGTTTCGGACCGTATGTATTAAAGAATCTCAGAATTGTATAATTGAGTCCATATTCTTTCTGATAAGACTTTAAAAATGCTTCTGCAACGTTCTTAACAATGGCATACGGCAGTCTTGAGTTTAAAGGGGTGGTTTCCTCATGTTGCGGTAGTGAAACCGGTTCTCCGTATACTTCAGAAGAAGAAGAAAAAAATACCCTTTTTACTCCCGTGTTTTTAGAAAGTTCAAGTATGTTTTTTATACCATCAATATCATTAAGAACCAGTATAGGATTGTCAAGTGTTCTTTTTACGCCTACAGTAGCGGCATAATGAAAGACATAGTCAAAACGATGGGAGAGCATAATGGAGGAAATATCTTTCCAGTTGTTCACATCTGTTTTAAAGAAAGAGAAATTATTTAAAGCATTATCAGGAAGCTTTTCTAAAGAGCCGGTGAAGAGGTTGTCAACTACAACTACATTATTAGCAGGGTTGAGGCATAATCTTGTTGCTAAACTTCCACCTACATTGCCTGCACCACCGGTTATTAATATATTTCTTTTTACCATAAGTCTGATACAATTTCTTTTACTCTGTGCTGATAAGTGTGCTTTGATAGTGTTAACTCGTGTGCATTTTTTATAATATCAATACAGATTTTTTTGTTTGAAAGAGCAAAGTCAATAGCCTGTTTTAACTCTTCTTCATTAGAGTAATAAAGCATATGTTCTTTGTTTTTATATGTTGATTCCATTTCAGGACACGATGAGCATATTTCAAGTCCAGCAGCTACAGGCACTTCAAAAAAGCGCATATTTGCTGCAGGATAGTTGGTGTCATCGATAATATTCATACTGATGGTACTTTGTTGAATAACTGAAGTAAAGTCCTTGCCATAAAGCGCATTGCTATTACTGTACTTTAGTAAATTTTTATCGCTACTTCTATCCCAGTACGGTCCCCAAATTCCTATCTTAATTCCTTCGAAATTCTCAACAATATAAGACATAATTTTTTCTCGCTCAGGCCGCCAACCGCCCACAAATGTAAGGTCGTATTTCTTTGTTGAATCATCAGGTTTGCTGTAATGTAAGTTAGGGTCAGCTGCTAATGGTATCCATTTCACTTTTTTGAAACCATAATCATTGAATACTTTTACACAAGTAGAACTATAAGACGCAACATAATCGTACAATGGTGCAGATTCAAGTATATGTGACTTTAAGTTGAACACTGTATCCGGCCAAATAAGAACAAATTTAGCTGGAAGAATGGATTTCAAGAACATAATGCTGGAAGGAAGTAACTCTGCATTAGCAAATGTTACTACAATATCTGGTTGATATTCTTTTGCTGTAATTACAAAATCTCTATTTACTTTTCTTATCCATGCTTCAACAGGAAGGAAACTGTTTATTAGTTGACCAATCTTACCAAATTTGATGTATTTTGAAGTTGCTGATGGCAAATCAAATACTTTTACTTCATGCCCTTCATTTGTAAAGGCATTTTTGTAAGACGTTTCAAGTGTATAGGTATTAAAACTACCTGCGAGCAGTACTTTCATAAAACTATGTAATGGGTGCAAATTACATAGTTTAAAGCGATATGGCTAACCTTTTTACGCACAGGTTGCAGCTTGCAGAATATTATCGGTTACAACACTTATAGAGTAGTTTTTAATTATTGCAGCAGATTGTTGTCCCATAGATTTTGTAATTTCTTTGTTTTCAGTAGCTTTTAGAATGCATATAGATAATTCCGAAGTGTCTCCTTCGTCAAATATAAATCCATTTTTACCCGGAACAATTAGATCAAAACTACTTCCACATGTTGACGAAACTATAACAGGCAGGCTGAAGTTCATGGCCTCATTTACTGATAATCCCCAAGTTTCACCTATGCCAGAGCACATTACAAAAACATCTGATACAGCATAGTACTCCCAAATTTCACTTTGGTTGATAAAGCCAGTGAGATAAACATTGGATAAATTGTTGTTAAGAATAAATATTTCCATATCTTTTCTTAGTTCTCCTTCACCCACCATAATAAGATTATAGTTGTTTTGAGGCAGGTTTTTAAATGCTTTAAGTAAATCAAGCGGGCGTTTTTTGGAAATATATTTTCCTGTAAATAATATGTTTTTTTTATTCGATTGAATGCCAAGTTTATTTTCAATAATTTCTCTTTTAGGCTGAAGTTCGATATATTTTTTCTTTAGGCTATCGTTGTCAACAGAATAAGGTGTAAAAATTAAACGGCTCTTCTCTTTTACACCATAATACTCAAAGAATTTTTTATTTTCTGATCCAATGTAAAGAAATTTATCTATCAATAATTTAAATAGAAAGTGCTTAAGAATAAGTTGCTTAATCAATTTCACTTTACCAGATTTGAGCAATTCCTGATTCAACGGATTTTCACACCTAAGCCATATCTTTTTTCCAAAAAATGGTGAAAGCAACAAAATAATCCAATCTGTGAAATAAGACCATCCATTTATAACAACAATTTTGTCATTACTTTTAAGCAACACTTTAATTACACCGGGGTTAAATGCATTAAACATCCGATTATTCATGGCTTGTTTTTTTCGCCAGTTATTAAGAAAAAATGAGTTATAACCTTCCAGAAGTGGCACATCCCACTTTACATTTTGACCAAAACCTGCATCTTTCCCACCTTTTATACTGATATCTGAATAGTAATAAACATTCAACTTAACTTTTTTCGATAGTTCTTTCAGCATTGGTGAGAAGTACTGTATAGGATGAGATAAGAAGAATAGCATGAGTAATAACGGGATTATGCTTGTTTAAGAAAGTGGTGAGATGCTGGTAAAAAAATATACTCACACATTTCCCAATTATCTCTGTTTATGAATGACGATACTTTTGTATACGTTTCATCTAAATTTATTCTCAGTATAGAGTAACCCAAATCAACCAATAGTGAGTAAAGTTTTGCATTTTCATTAATGTAATCAATATTATCTAAATCAGGGAGTACTTCACAAACCATTACGGGTTGAAATGTTGAAATTACTTGCTTACCTCCTTTAATTACATTGTATTCAAATCGTTCAACATCAATTTTTATAATAATTTGTTTATCTTTAAAATTGCAAACATCACTTAATTGATTCAGTGTGATTGTTGGAATAAATGTTTTAATAACTTTGCCTGTACCTGAAATTGTCCCGCTTTTCATTGTACTTCTTGTATCTTCTTGAGAGAAACCTTCAAGTACATCAATACCAATTTTGTCAGATAAGCCTGCACATATAAAATTTGTTTTGTGAATATTGTTAGCTTTCACTAACGCATTTACATAATTTACACAGGTTGGGCTAGGCTCAATACCAATATACTCAATATTTGGTTTTATTGATTTTACTTTAAGCAGTGTTTGTCCCAGGTTAACTCCAACGTCAATGAATAAAGGGTCAGCAGTAGCCAGCAGCTTTGCGAAGACTTTATTTAACCAGGGTTCTGTATCACCTCTGTTACCAAAGCCAATGGAATGTAGTACAGGGATTTTAAAAGAGACATTATTAATTGTAACGTTGGAGTATATATTGAAAAATTCAAGAACAGATAGTCTGTTAAGAATACGTGAGATGAGGAATTTCATTTTTGTTCAGATCTTTTTTTAATTAGTCTTGCTGGGCTGCCGGCATAAATACCATAACTTTCTATGTTCCCGGAGACTACACTATTTGCCCCTATTATTGCACCTTTTTGTATTGTAGTACCCGGAAGTATGATGCAACCTCTGCCAATCCATACATCAGAATGAATAGATATTTTTTTAGATGAATCGCCTGAAAACATCATGGGTACAGATAGGTCACTATAGTTGTGTGTTGTATCCCGAATTGACGTGTATTCTCCAATTAATACGTTATCGCCAATGCTTACTTCTTCATGACAGGCTACTAATACACCGTATGACAAAACGCAATGAACTCCTATTGATAATTTGGCATTATGACTTGAGATGACAAAAATACAGTTGTCGTAAATATTCGTTTTATTTCCTACTTGAATGTGAGGAGTAAACCCTTCAGTTCTTACATTTCTACCTAAAATAATTTGACTGTTTTTAAAGTAATATATTTTTTTGAAAAAGCGCGTTGTATACGCAGATTTTAATTGCAGTAGTTTATATATACATTTTCGTATAAAGTCATTTATATTATATGAGCTGTAGTAGTGTATGGCTTTGTTAATTATCATTTTGATAAGTATAACTTTGATTTTATAAGTTCAACTTCATGTTTAGATACCACAAATCTAAGGAAGAACATTGAATATAAAGAGATAACAACAAGATAGCCCGGTGTTTTTATCGTACTGTCAGTAGGCAAAAATGTTAACAGAATAGTGAATACAAGAGCAGGAATAAATGTTAAATAAAAGACTTTTATTTCTTTATGATTTTTATAAAAATCATTGATACTAAGTGATTTTAAGGAGGTTATTATATGTGAAACTGATTGTGGAATAAGCCATGCCACTACATAACCCAAGTTTCCGTATAACGGAACCAAAGTGAATGATAGTACAATATGAAGTATAATGCTAATAGTAGATATTGTGCCTAAAAACGTCATTTTACCTTCAGCTATTAGAAAATTACTGAATATGCCCTGCATTAGAATAATTACGTTTATGAGTATTAACGGACATATTAATTCAAGTCCTTTGTTGTATTCACTACTAAAGAGAAATTCAATAAGTGGAGTAATAAACATCAATAGTACTATTGTAAAGATAAAAATAGAACTAAATACATACCTAATTTGAAAAGATTTTATGAGAAAAACATCTTTATTTGATTTTCTGGAAATTATGGTCAATGTAACCGGTAATAAAGCCGTTGGAATAATTGCTGTGATTGCATTAATACTTGCCGCAATTCTTAAAAACCCAAAATCTTCAACACTAATGTATTGTGAAAAAAGTGTTATAGTAAACAAACCTGAAATAGCCCCAAGCAGTGTATTTCCGAAATAGAACCAGAATCCATCTTTCAATAAAGATTTAATGTGCCCGAAAGAGGTATAAATAGAGAAATTAATTCCTTCTTTTTTCAATATTATAAACGTAATTCTCCAGGTGTATATGGTGTTAATAATTGTTGCAGCCACGTAACCCATTATAGCTCCATTTAATCCATAACTCATAGCCAGCACGGTAGTCCCTATAAATGATACAGAAGAAGTTAACAGATTGCGTATCGAATAATATTTAAAGTAACCAATACCCATCAATACATAGGATGGCATTTGAAAAAAGAATTGAATGATAGTTATTAAGACTAACAAATAAGTTAAATCTGTAACATTTTGGTTAAATAAAATATGAGAGAATTTATCAATGTTGAATAATATTGATGTAAGCAAAACAATATTGGCAATCAGGCCTAACAAAAATGCAGCAGATAATTTTTGTTCAAGTTTTACTTTAGATGTTGCATCATGCTTAAAGTTGGCGCTGCTTTTTTGTAGAATAGTGCTTGCACCCAAATCAGCAATTTGGTTGATATAAGCGGAGGTGTTTAAGTAAGAATTGTAGAGCCCAAGTTCAACAGATGAAATTATTTTTGATAAAAATGAGATCGATAACAACCCTATTGATTTTGTAAAAACATTGGCAATCAGCACCCAACCTGTATTTTTGATAAAATATTTAAACACTTTTTTTTATATCTGCTGAATTGTTTTTTCCCTTTTTAGTTTCCCAAAATTCGAATACGAAAGTACTTAATAAAGTAAAGAGTTTCATTTTTTGTATCATTTTGAACCAATAATTGCCTGTCGGTACGTATTATTATAGTTTCACCTATATAGTTTTTATATTGCACAAGCTTAAATTCATATTTTGGATATATTTGTTAAATACGTATTATATTCTTTATCAATACTTTGTATAAGTATATTTGGTGTATTCATATCTACTAAAAGAAGTTCGTTTCTTTCCGGAGTGAACGGTTTGAATATGATGTCCCTTTTGTTTCTTGGGATAGGACCGTTTTGCTATTTGTTTTATCAGATTGACGAACGTCCAGATAAAATTGTTTCAGGTATTATGATTATTAGGCTATTTGTAGAAATAGCGCCATACTTTATTATTGGATATGTGTTCAGTCTGGTTCTACAAGTCCTATTAAAGCGTGTATATGAGAAAAACACAGGAGAAATTGATCTTATACATGCTGACGAAAAACTTCTGAATAAAGTAAAACTTCTTTTTTTTATACTCTCCATTACAGGTTACCAACTTGCTCAGTTAGAGATTAGCAGTTCAGGATTAGGAACAGTATTTCCTGTTTTAAAGTCATTTCTTTATCCCAATATGGTGTTAAGCATATACACGCTTAATTTCAAAAAGAAAGAGTCTGTTTTTCTGGCTCTACTCATTTGTTTGGTTGGTTTGTATTTTGCAGTTACTTCCTGGTGGAGAAGTGAGTTGATTATGGCATTTGGCGCTATAGTTTCAGGTTTGTTGCTGCAATCAAAAAAGGCAATTATTCCTGTAGTTATTCTTGGTGTAGTTGGAATTATGTATGTACTTCCATTTCAGCAGGTTAAGAAGCTTGACTATGAAAAAACCAAGGAAAACCTTGGTGGAGTTTTTGTTAAAACCTTAAATCTTACATATGAAGAGCGTTTAGCTTTTGCCAGTATGTTCTTTGCCGAACGCATTAACTATGGAAGGGAATTGGCATATGCACAAAACGGCATAAACAAAAGGTATTTGGAGTATCGTTATGGTATGTCTTACGTGGAAATATTTCTTCAGCTAATACCCAGAGTTGTGTGGGCCGAAAAGCCATCATTTAATACATACAACAATAGAGAAAGAGCCAGAAGATTGGGTTTAATAGGTGAGGAAGATGAAAGTACGGCATGGGGAGTTAACATATATGCCGATTTTATTCTTAATTTTTCATACAAATGGTTGATTTTGTTTGTGCCCCTAATAATGCTGCTCTTTAGGGAACTGGATAAGTTAGCCTACAATTTTTCAGAAAATGTTGTTATTAGATTTATTATTACAAGTACACTTTTTTTTATAAGCTTTGAAATGGTGAGTTTGCTTTATACATCCACATTTATTCTGTGGTGCTTTATAATGGCGAAGCTTATGGAGCACTCACTCAGGGTAAAATGGCAAAGAGCATTCAGAGTTAGGTAATGTAAGTTGAAGTAGAAATGGAAGTTATACATTTTACCAGAAAACCCAGAGCCTTGGGAAACTTTAGCGTTGAGATCTACTTTTCAATAATACGATTAGAGTTAAAGAATCTTGTAGAGATAAAGGTTTTGCAGTGCAAATATTTAAGTACCGGATTTCTGCATAGGTTTTATAATACTGTAGAAGCAGCGTTAAATCAGAAAGACGTAAATCACATTCTGGGAGATGTTACTTTTCTGGCAGCATTTTTAAACAAGAAGAAAACGATTATCACCTTTTTGGATTGTAATGTTTTAACTGCTGCAACAGGCTGGAAGTATTACCTGTTAAAGTTCTTTTGGTTTGACATGCCAGTATATAAATCGGTTTTAATCACAACTATTTCAGAAGCTACTAAACAAGAGTTGATGAAATATACGAGTTGCCCCGAAGAAAAGATAAAAGTAATTTACGTCTCTATATCAGATAATTTTAAAAGAGTTGATCATGTTTTTAATGCCAGTTTACCTAAAATTTTACATATAGGTACTGCACCGAATAAAAATATTGATCGCTTGCTGGAAGCAATTCGAGACATCCCTTGTGAACTAACTATAATTGGTAAAGTAGGGGATGAGATAAGAGTTAAACTAAAAAATTACAAGATTCAACATATTTTGGTTGAACAGCATTTAAACGAAGAAGAAGTTATACAGCATTACTGCGATTGTGATATTGTTTCATTTGTTTCTACTTATGAAGGTTTTGGAATGCCAATTATAGAAGCGAACGCCACGGGTCGTTGTGTAATTACAGGTAACACTACGTCTATGCCTGAAGTAGCCGCAAACGCTGCTTGTTTGGTGAATCCCTTTGATGTGAATGAAATTAAAAACGGATTTTTAAAAATAATAAATAATCCGGATTATAGGGAAGAACTGATAGCTAATGGGTTTGAAAATGTGAAAAGGTTTGACAAGAAAGTGATAGCTCAACAGTATATGGAAACATATATAGAGGTTTTTGAAAGTAGTAAAAGATAGGATTTATGTGTGGTATAAACGGTATTTTGAGTTTTAAAGATAGTCAATTTGACAAGACTTCACTTGTTAAACGCATGAATACAGCCATAGCACATCGAGGGCCTGATGATGAGGGTGTGTTTACAGAAGCAGCTATTTCTCTGGGCCATAGAAGGCTTTCCATTATTGATACTTCTACTGCCGGTCATCAACCTATGTCTACTATTGATAGCAGATACACAATAGTTTTTAATGGTGAGATATATAATTACATTCAACTTAGAAAATATTTCAGCTCTTTTTACGATTTTAAAACTCTAAGCGACACTGAAGTAATTTTAGCCGGTTTCATTAAATATGGACCAAATGTAGTTGAGCACTTACAGGGCATTTTTGCATTTGCCATTTGGGATACCGTGGAGCAGAAACTGTTTTTAACACGTGACCATTTGGGTGTAAAACCCGTTTATTATTCTACTACAAATGAAGCTTTTATTTTTTCCTCTGAAATTAAGGGTATTTTAGCTACACAATTATTTAAGCCTAAAGTTGATCAAGTTAGCTTGGTTGATTTTTTCAGGTATCAACGTGTACATGCGCCTCGTACAATTCTGCAAAATGTTCATGTGTTAGAACCAGGAACCTACGTTGAAATTGATGGGAAACAGATAAAAGAAAACAGATATTTTACTTTGCAACACACAAAGGCGAATTCGGATATTACAAGGCATTCTGCTGCAAAAGAGGTTAGGAGTTTGCTTGAAAAAAGTATGGAGCAACAAATGGTTGCAGATGTTGAGGTGGGAGCATTTCTTTCAGGTGGAATTGATTCCAGTGTTGTTGTAGGACTTATGAGTAAAATTTCATCACAACGTATTAATACATTTTCAATTACGTTTAGTCAAAAAGATTTCGATGAAAGTACTTACTCATCTTTAGTTGCCCGAAAGTTTAATACAAACCACAGAGCTATTCAACTTCATCCGCATGATTTATTGGAAGCCTTGCCAGATGCTCTTAAAGCCTTAGATCATCCAACTGCAGACGGGATAAACACTTATCTTATCTCTAAAAAAACACGGGAACAAGGTATTAAAGTTGCACTTTCCGGTTTGGGTGGTGATGAAATATTTTGCGGCTACCCTGTTTATAGTGCAGTGGACAAGTTGAAGCAAATGGAACCATTTTTTTCACTATTCCCTTCATCGTTTTATAAAGGTCTATTTCAGGGGGCCTATCAACTTACATCAAAGAATTTTTTTCTGAAATTAGCTGAGTCTTTTAAAGGAGGAGAAAGTTATATTGACAATTTTCTGTTGTTAAGCAGACAAACGTATTTAGATAATCAAATAGAATATTTGCTCAAAGGTGTTAATCTTAATTTCAATTTACTACAAGGTGTTTCAAGTAGTTTTCGTAACGGCAATCAGGATAACATTCTTTCTTTGACCAGTTATTTTGAGATGAATACATACATGACAGATACGTTGCTACGTGATGCTGATCAGATGAGTATGGTTCACGGGCTGGAAGTCAGAGTACCTTTTCTAGACTTAAATTTGGTAAGTTATGTAATGGGATTACCGGATCATGTGAAGAAAGGTAAGTATGCGAAAAATCTTTTAATAGAAAGCACAAAGGATATTTTGCCGGAGGAAGTATACAACAGAAGCAAAAAAGGATTTGTATTCCCCTGGAAATACTGGATGAAGAATGAACTTCATGGTTTCTGCGAAGAGCGTATCAATAGCTTTGCTTTAAGAGCTTTTGTCAAAGAGAGTGCAATTAAAGAATTATGGAAAAAATTCATTGCAGAAGACAGGAGTATTAATTGGTCTCGTATTTGGCAAATAGTAGTGCTGGAAGAGTGGTTGAGAAAGAATAACATAAGTGAATAAAGTAAAAGTACTTGTTTTTGTAGACTGGTTTCTACCTGCATATAAAGCAGGTGGGCCCATTACGTCAGTGTTAGCACTTATTCAAAATTTAGGAAATGAATTGGACATAGTAATTGTTACAGGCGACAGGGATATAGCCGATACAAGTTCATTCAAGGGTGTTTTGTTGGATAAAGGTGTAATAAATAGCAACCTGAATGTGAAAATTTACTATTTAAGTAAAACTTTGCGGAGGTTTTTTACTGTGTGCCAAATTATTAAACAAGAACAGCCCGATGTAATTTATGTGAATGGGGTATTCTCTTTCTGGTTCAGCTTTTTCCCGGTTTTAATTAAAAGGGTAGGCTTGATATCGGCTAAAGTTATTGTGTGCCCTAGAGGAATGCTTGGAAATACTACAGTTAATGTCAAGAAGTTTAAAAAAGAGTTATTTTTCTCGTTTCTACGAGTGTTAAATTTATATAAATACGTCATCTGGCATGCTACCAATAGTGCTGAAAGGGAGGCAATAGGTTTACGTTTTTTAAGTGCAGATGATGTTTATACCATTCCCAATATACCTATTGTAGGTCAAACATCTTCAATAGTAATTGACAAAGAAATAGGCAATCTGAGCTTACTATTTTACTCCAGAATATTACCGATTAAAAACTTAGAACTGGTTTTAAAAGCAATGGCTGATGTGAATTCAGCATATAGAGTTGCATTGGATATATATGGCCCCATAGAAGATCAAAACTATTGGCAAAAGTGTAGTAGTCTCATTATGGATTCACCACCACATATTCAGGTAAATTACAAAGGTGCAGTGAATGCCCATGTTGAACAGGTTGATTTTGCATCTTATCATTTCATGGTCTTGCCAACTTTACATGAGAATTACGGACATGCTATTGCCGAAGCATTGAGTTGCGGGTGCCCGGTTATTATTTCCGAAAATACTCCATGGACAAACCTTGAATCATATACTGCAGGTTTCTGTATTGATATTGCAGATAGTAGGCTATGGACAGAAAAAATAGAGAAGTGTGCTCAAATGAATTCACAGGAATATGCTTCATTCAATGAAGGAGCTAGAAAATATTTCGACTTTAAAACGGATCTCAAATCACTACGAAAGAACTATCTGGCTATGTTTGAGGGTAAAAATGTTTTACTTTAAAGTTTATTAGTGGATTGATTATCAGACTTAACGTCTTTGGTCAGTTGAGCGTTAGCAGAATTGTTCAGTTTCGATTCTGTTACTTATGTATATCACACTATTTTCGCATCAATTAGTTTAATTAAAGATGTACATACTGGGACTTAACGCCTATCACGGAGATTCTTCTGCTGCTTTACTCAAAGATGGGCGTCTTATTTGTGCTTTTGAAGAAGAACGTTTTACCCGGTTTAAACACTGGGCCGGTTTCCCCCAATTGTCTGTTAAAGCTTGTCTGGCAGATGCGGGTATAACAATAAATGACCTTGATGGAATTGCCATAGGCAGAGATCCAAAGGCCCACCAAATGAAGAAACTGAAAAGGGTTCTGAGTGGTAAAGCCAACATTCCTTGGTTGTTAGAGCGTTTCAAGAATAGCATGAAGGTAGGATCAATAGAAGATGATTTTCGTAAGTTTTTTCCTGAAGCCAAAAGTTCTTTCGGAGATATTATATTTAATATAGAGCATCATCGGGCACATTTGGCCAGTGCTTTTTTCGCATCACCTTTTGAACAATCTGCACTCCTTTCTATAGACGGATTCGGAGATTATTCTTCCTGCATGACCGGTACAGGTAACGGTGATTCCATTGACGTAATGGAACAGGTACTATTTCCTCATTCTATCGGGATATTTTATACCGCATTTACACAATACTTAGGATTTGCTCATTATGGAGATGAGTACAAGGTAATGGGTTTGGCGCCTTACGGGAAACCAACTATGGTAGACCAATTGAGGAAGATTCTCCAAACTACACCCGATGGTTTGTTTCAGTTAAACCTTGATTACTTTACTCACCATACACTTGGTGTAAAAACACATATACTAGAAAACAACGACCCTTCTCATAACCGTATTTTTTCAGATAGGATGATAGACACTTTCGGTCCGTTGAGAGCAAAAGGAGAAGAGCTGAGCCAGCATCACCGTGATTTAGCAGCATCAGTTCAACGGGTAACGGAAGAAACCATATTCCATCTGCTTACTCATCTGCACCAGAAAACAGGACTGGATCAAGTATGTATTGCCGGAGGAGTAGCACAGAATTCAGTGGCCAACGGGAAAATAACGCGCAACACTCCGTTCAAAAAAATTTATATACCCAGTGCAGGTCATGATGCGGGCATTGCTGCTGGTTCAGCGATGTATTATTACCATCAGGTACTTAACAAACCACGGGTGGAGCCGATTTATTCTGCTTACACAGGCAGTCACTTTACCAATGAAAATATTGAAGAGGTGCTGAAAGCAAATAAAGTAGAATACACACGCTATTCAGATGAAGACCTTTACCAACTGGTAGCTGAAAGATTAGTTAATGCAGGAGTCGTAGGCTGGTTTCAGGGCAGGGCTGAATTTGGCCCCAGAGCATTGGGCGGAAGATCGATTATTGCTGACCCAAGGCGTACTGATGCGAAAGATTTACTCAACGCTAAAATTAAACGCAGAGAAAGTTTCAGACCCTTTGCCCCATCTATTTTAAAAGAATACGTGGGCGAATATTTTGAGGTAACCGATGAGGTGCCTTTTATGGAAAAGGTATTTCCTATTAAGCCCGAAAAACACCGGGAAATTCCCGCAGTAACACATGTGGATGGTACGGGTCGCTTACAAACGGTTGACCGTAATGTATCGCCAAGATACTATGCTTTGATTGAAACGTTCCGGCAGAAAACAGGAGTTCCAATTCTTCTGAATACGTCATTTAATGAGAACGAACCTATTGTGAATACTCCGCAGGAGGCATTGAATTGTTTTTTGCGAACTCAAATGGATATGCTGGTACTGGAGAATTGTGTTGTAAGTAGATAACCGTGAAAGTTTCTGTTATTACCGTTTGTTATAACTCAGCATCTACTATTGAGGATACAGTAAAATCTGTACTTCAACAAAATTACCCTAATATAGAATACATTGTTATCGATGGAGCTTCAACTGATGGTACGCTTGATATTTTGCAGCAATACCAATCAGGGATAACAAAATTAATTTCAGAGCCAGATGAAGGAATGTATCATGCCTTAAATAAGGGTATTGAAATAGCAACGGGTGATATTATAGCTTTTCTTCATGCTGATGATGTATATGCTTTTCCGGCTGTCATCAGTGGTGTGGCGGAGCAAATGAAAAACGCAGATGCTTTGTACGGAGATTTGATTTATGTTAAGCAAAATGCAATTAATAAAATCAGCCGGTACTGGAAATCGGGGCGTTATTTCCCGGGTAGTTTTAAATGGGGATGGATGCCTCCTCATCCTTCTTTTTTTGTTAAAAAAGAGGTGTATAATAAATTCGGTACCTTTAACACACACTTACGCTCGGCTGCTGATTATGAACTGATGTTGAGATTCATTCACAAGTTCGGGGTAGAGCCTGTTTACTGGCCTGAAATATTAGTAAAAATGCGTTCAGGTGGTAAAAGTAACGTTACGTTGGCCAACCGACTTTATGCTAACAAAGAAGATAACACCGCCTGGGAATTAAATGGCCTTTCCCCGTTTTTTTTCACGCTATGGATTAAACCACTTCGTAAAATTCCACAATATTTTACACATTTCTTATTAAAAACCAAGTAGTGATTTTTTGGCATTTTCGTTATATTCGAGTCGAATTTAACCCAATGAACCTTAAACCATTCCTATTTATTTTATTTGCCTTTTTGTTCAGCAAAGCCAGTGCTCAGAAAGTATTCGGAAATGAGTGGATAAAACAAGGGCAATCCTACTACAAGGTGGTTATCTGGCAAAACGGAGTTTACCGTATAAATCAGAGTACGTTCACCAATTCAGGAATAGCTGTTGGTTCAGTTGATCCTAGAAATATTCAGGTTATTCAGTTTGGGAAAGAGTTACCCGTATTTGTGAGCGGAGAATCAGACGGTACATTTGATACAGGAGATTATATTGAGTTTTACGCCAAGAGAACAGATGGCACTTTTGATAAGTACCTTTACAAAGATACTTCATCCTTTCTCAATCCATATGTAAGCTCAATATCCGACACCGCTTTGGTTTACATAACCTGGGGCAATAATCCATCTGCTTTTCATTTTACTTCATATGTTAATACTAATTTCGGTGGATTTACTCCTGAATCATATTATCTACAAAAAGAAATACAGCGGTTTAATCATACGTATTATTTTGGTCAACCCATCATCAGTGAATACAATTACCACTCTTCGGAATATTTAGAAGGAGAAGGTTGGAGTAGTGTTCGATTTGGCAAAAACTTCAATGATTTAAATTTTTCATTGTCTACAAAAGGCTATTTTTCTGCAGGGCCTGAACCGGTTTTTAAATTTCGTTTATCAGGAGCATCTGATTACAGCAATGCCAATCCAGATCACCATCATCTCATTAGATTAAGCACAGACAACTCCTCCTATTCTACTGTATTTGACACCATTTATGAAGGGTACACATCTTTTCAAAAGTCAATACCAATTTCTGCTTCTATGATGGGGGGGAGTAATATCTATTTTCGATTTACACACATAGATGACCTTACATCCACTGCAGACGGTGGTACTGTTTCCTATGCCGAGTTGACATATCCCAAGAATTTTGATCTTTTCTCTACTGCATACGCTGAGTTGAATATTCGTTCGACATCTACCGCAAGTGATGTTTTCCTTCAGTTTTTGAATTATTCAGGTTCTTCACCAGTATTGTACGATTTAACGTCACTCAATCGCATTCCGGGAAATTTTAACGGAAATCAGCTCAGGTTCCTATTGAAAAGAAATGTTTCAGGGAACAATCTGGTGCTCTTTGACAGTACAAACGTTCAACCTCTAACTCTGTTAGAGCCTGTTTCGTTCGCAGGTATTGATACCACACAGCATTTTGATTTTATTATAGTTACCCATAAAACACTTCTCCCAAAGGCAACAGAGTACGCTCAGTATAGAGCTCAGCGCTACAATGTTTTGTTGCTTACCACAGAGCAAATTGAGAATACATTCACTTTCGGATTACACCATCCTCTAGCGATAAGACATCTTGCAGATTATTTAATTACCAAACAAGATTCAGCTCCTGGCTATTTGTTATTGTTGGGGCGTGGTTTGCAACATGATTACGTTCGTTTACCTCAGCATAACTGGCTCAATCTGGTTCCTCAAATAGGTGTGCCTTCCTCAGATGTAATGTTTACTAACGGGTTGGGTGGGGCTTCACCTTATGAACCGGCTATTCCCACAGGACGTATTCCGGCATTGACTAATCAGGAATTAGATAATTACCTGCAAAAGCTAATTTTTATGGAAAACCGTTCCGACTCTATTCAGTTGTGGAGAAAAAATATTTTACATCTTGGTGGTGGGGAAGGATTGTCTCAACAAAATCTGATTTCTTCTAATCTGGAGTCAATAAGAACAATTGCTGAGGGGCGCTATATGGGTGCTAAAGTAAACAGCTTTTTCAAATCAACAACCTCACCGGTAGAGACCAACCTGAAGCAAAAGATTCTACAAAGTATAAACAGTGGATTAGGTTTTCTTACTTTTTACGGGCATGGATCATTGAATATTTTAGATATAGATATCGGTAACCACAATGATTTATCAAACAAAGATAAATATCCTGTTATGTATTTTAATGGGTGTAACGTTGGTAACATCAGTGCTGATTTAAGCGGGGGAGTTACTACAATTGGTATAAACGGAGCGGCCTATATATTGGCTAAAGATAAAGGTGCTATAGGCTGGATGGCTCATTCCAACACATCAATTATAACTAATCTGAGTGCTCAGACAAAAGCTTTTTACAGTAACTTTTTTAAAGACAGTTACGGAAGTTCCATAGCTGAAGCAGTTAAAACTACTATGGCTAAAACTATAGTTCCGGGCGATGAGGTAAGCAATTGTCACAACCAACAGCTCATTTTTCTGGGAGACCCTGCCTACAAACATTATACTCCTGCTTTACCGGATTATGCTATTTCTAATGCAGATATTTTCATTACTCCTTCTACTGCATCTTCAACGAGTGATTCGTTTGCTCTAGCCATTATTTTAAAGAATCAGGGTAAGGCTGTTGAAGACTCTGTAAGGGTTCTTGTTCAACGTACGCTTCCTAATGGTGGAACTGTATTGATGTACAAAATGTATGCGCCAGTTTTTAATACAGACACACTGTTTTTTTATATCAAATCAAAAGATGCAACTACAGCGGGGCAAAATCAGTTTACAGTTACAATTGATCCGGATCAACAAATCACTGAGGGTATAGAAAGCAACAATACCGCAAGCATAAACTTTTTTATGCCGGGTAATTCATTATATATTATTTCACCATACAACTATGCTGTAATTACAGACAGGAATGTTCATTTTAAGGTGCAGTCACAAAATATTTTTGCAAGTTCTGAATCATTTATTTTTGAAGTAGATACTTCTCCTGCATTTAATCCCTCATCTGCATATTTCAGGTCATCTGGGGTTATTACATCTGTTGGATCCCTTGCCAGATGGACGTTACAATTACCGGATGAGGATAACCTTGTATATCATTGGAGAGTAAGACTTAATCTGCCGGTAAACGAAGGTGGAAGTTGGCAAATGGCATCTTTTACTTTTATTAAAAGCGGACAGGAGGGATGGCGACAATCAGATTACTATCAACAACTATCCATTGAAGGTAATGAAGTTTACATGGATACATTGGCAAGAAAATGGGAATTTGTTCCAATTGATGAAACTATTGAAGCGTATACTGCCAGATGGAGGCATGGAAATTTGGGAATTAAAACAGCCACTTCTCAATTTCTCAATCCACTTGTAAGTAATTGTATGGTAGATGGTTTGTTAGCTATAGTATTTGACAGACGTTCTTTGTCAAATGAGTTGGCAAACAAGTATCCGCTCAATTGTACATGGCTCATTAATTTTAATATATCAGTTGCTCCCGCAGGACTTTACTATTATACGTTTAATACAGCTACAGTTCAGGGGCAAGATGATTTTGCCCGGTTTATTGACACTATTCAGGAAGGAGATTACGTGGCACTTATCTCCAGGTATGAAGCCAAGCCATCTGTTTGGGATGAGAAAGTTTACAAGGCCATAGAAAAACTTGGTTCAGCTCAGATACGCAGTTTTACTAATGATAGCATGGCATTTTCTTTAGTGGGCAAAAAAGGTGGAGTTACGGGTGATGCGCAGGAGCAAATAATATATAATCCAACCCCGGCACCTGTTGATACATTTCTTGCCATTGCCAAGTATGTAGCAAAAGGAAGTTGGTATCAGGGTAGTCTTACTTCCAAATATATTGGTCCGGCCAAATCATGGGGAAACGTTTACTGCAATTTTGCTCCGGTAGGCCATCAGGAAAAGGACAGTATTTTTGTAGACTTTTTTGTTAAAACTAAAGCCGGAACTGATTCACTGGTATTTACTGTCAATGCACTTGATTCGGCTGATATAAGTTTTATTAATGCCATTGAATATCCTTACGTAAGACTTAAAGCGCATGTGTATGATAAGTTGGTAAGAACACCCCCTGAGTTAAAATATTGGATGGTAACATACGAACCCCTGCCTGAAGGATATGTTAATACAAGCTGGCAATTACAGACCCCGAAAATAAATATTCAGGAGGGGGAAGACATAGCGCTGAAGTATTCCTTTGAGAATATAAGTACGCAGCCTTTTGACAGTATTGATATCAGATACGCTGTTGTAAACCAAAACAGGCAAACGATTAAGTCGGAAATTAAACGTATTGCCGGAATCCCTAAAGGCGATACAGCTGTAGTCAACTATTCAGTCAATAGCATAGGTCTTTCAGGCCTTAATTCAGTTGTAGTTTCGGTAAATCATGATCTTGCTCAACCTGAATTTACACTCAATAACAACTCCATCTCTTTTCCCATACAGGTGAAAAATGACAGAACTAATCCTTTGGTAGATGTGCTGTTTGATGGAATAAGAATTACGAACGGAGATATAGTGTCACCTACTCCGCAAATTACAGTTGTAGCTAAAGATGATAACCAGTATCTCAAAATAAAAGATACCACCTCTATTATTATACTTTACACTTCACCCAAGTCCTTGATACCTGAAGTACTTAGCTTCAGTTCACCTAATGTAATTTTTATACCCGCTTCAGCAAATTCTGCAGAGGCAAAAGTGATATTTCGCCCGGATAGACTAGCGGATGGCTTACACGAGTTGCAGGTATATGTAAGAGATGCTTCAGGTAATCCATCAGGCAGCAAACCGTATTCCATTAAGTTCAATGTTATTAATGAATCGAGTATTACTCATTTTGTGCCTTATCCTAATCCCTTTACTACCAGCATGAAGTTTGTATTCACGTTAACAGGCAGTGATGTGCCGGATAACATTCGCATTAAAATCATGACCTTAACAGGTAAAATTGTAAGGGAAATATCATCCGTTGAGTTAGGACCATTGAGGATAGGAAATAACATATCACAATTTGCCTGGGATGGCACAGATCAGTTTGGCGACCGTTTAGCTAACGGAGTATATCTGTATCAGGTGCAGGTTCGCTATAAAGGGCAGGAGGTAAAGCATCGGGCTTCTACTTTAGACAGCTACTTTATTAAGGATACGGGTAAAATTTATTTGATGAGGTAATGGATAAGGTTTCTTTTGCCTACCTGTCCAGCGGAATTATTCCAACAGGCGGTTACAGGCATGAACATTTCCTGTTTCATTCGCTCACCGGTTATTTTTCTGAAAAAGGCACCAACGTAAAATCAGAAGTTAGCAGGAAAGAAAAGTATTTTCACGGACTTGATAACTTTCGATTACTATATTGGGCGTGGAAAAAATCTGAAGCGGATGTGTTGGTTGTGCCCTCTCGTTTAGCACTCTCAGCAATACTACGGAGCATTTTCAGTAGGAAGGCTATACTGATAGTTATGCACTATTTCGATGAGCGTGACGGGAAACGCAGAATGCTCAGGTGGTATTACACACTGCTTTTCGCAATCTTGCGAAACGTCACTATAAAGGGAGTGGCCGTGGTGACTGTTGCACCATACTGGCAGCAATATTTTTCGACAAAATTCAAAGGCAAAGTTCCTGTGTTTTATTACCCCAATTTTTTTAAGGTTAAGGAGTATCAGAAATATAAAACAAATGCAAAGTTAAAGCAGGTGCATTTGGGTCAGTATTCAACTAAAAACGATGCAGCTATATTTGATTTAGCTAAAAAACTTTATGAGGCAGGCTATTTCTGTTACTTCACTACTATGCAGGAACAGGAGGCTTGTAGGTTGGAATACTATAGTGTTTTGTATGAACCTACGGAGGCTTATCTTACACGTATGGCTTCTTCTTTATATACTGTTGCTTTTATCAGGATAAATGAAGGTTGGAACAGGGTAGCGCATGAAAGCATACTTGTGGGCACACCTGTAATTGGAAATGATGCCGGGGGATTAGGTGACTTGTTGCGCGAATCGGGCAGCAGATTGATTGCAGATAAAAATGAGTTGTTGGATACCATTCTTAAACAGGATCTTCCGGCTACACATACCGATTTTGAACAAAAATATGATACTTCGAATGTTTCGCTGTACCTTTCTCCTGTAGTTAATTTTATTTCGAAGCGTCTGGAAATTTAACTATTCCAATTGCTGCTTTACATTTTAGCTTCAGCATTTTCCAATAGACAGCCAAGCCGGCTCCGTACTGCAACTGAATGCGAAGCTTATCCCGATAAATAGTAAGAGATTCCAATTGAGTTCTTGATTGTGTATGTATTCTGTAGCGGGCAAAAGGGGTGGGAAGATAAGCGAAAGAATACCGCTTGCTTAACCAAAGAAGTAACTCGTAATCAATCATATTTTTTTCCCTGAACATGGGTTGGCGCAAGTCAATAGTGGTATTGAAAAAACAGGCGGGTTGGTAAATAAGCGGGAGCATACTTTTGTTTACTAAATGAGCATGGCTTACTTCACCGCCATGCGCTGTTTTAATAATCGTACCTTTTTCGTCAATGATGCTGCACTGTCCATAGTAAACTGCATGAGTTGAATTTTGCAGATAGGCATTAACGGCATTTTCAACTGCATCGGGTTCTAAAATGTCATCACTGTTCAGAAAAGAAAATAACTCACCTTTGCAGTGTTTTAGGCCTTTGTTTACAGCATTTGTTTGCCCTTCATCCGGTTCGCTAACCCAAAACTTCAATTGATCTTTATACCGTTGAATAATGTCAAGAGAACCATCGGTTGAATTTCCGTCAATGATAATGTATTCAATGTTGGGGTAAGTTTGACCCAATACAGAAACAATAGTCTGCTCTAAATACTTTGCCTGATTGTAGCTGGGAGTTACTATAGAAACAAGTGGTTGTCGCATATCATTCATTCATGTACCGGTATTTCGGGTTGTACGTTGTGTGCCAGTGATGAATTAAACCATCTTGTTTATTGCGGATAATCGTAAACCTGTTGCGGTGCATTCGTTCCCATAAATCGGTGTCCTCGCCACCCCATGCAACAAATTGTTCATTTAAACCACCCATGTTCAGAAAGTCTTCTTTCAGACAGGAGAGCAACCCTTTTCCACCGTATTGATCCCACAAACCGTTTTCCTTTTCAGTAGTTGTCGGTTTATTTTTGAATAAATAAAAGTAAATAGGGAACCAAGCTGTTTTAGGGCCGGTAAGGCGGTTGCATATTTCCACAATATCTTCCGGTATTGACATGTCGGCATCGCATAAAAAAATTATTTTGCCTGATGCTTGTTCCACAGCACGGTTAAAAGTGAACGACCTGGAGAAATTTGTTTGCACAGTAGTAAAAGATACTTTTCCTGACCATTGTTGTTTTACCTGCTGTTCAAAATCAGGTAAATCGCTGGAGCCGCAATCAAATATACTTAGTTCAATAAGTTCTTTGTGTCGGGCGTTTTGTAAACTGCCTATCACATAGTTCAGATAATTGTTAGATCGGTTCAATATTCCTGTACATATAGTTACCTGTTGCAGTTGAGCAACCTTTAATTTTCTGCGAAAAAGAAAAATCAGAATTCCTCTCAGGTCCGTGAAGAGTGTTGTCCAGCCCAACTCTCTTTGTGGCGACTTAAACAAGTACCACAGAACAAATTTTATTTTGGAAGGTATAATTACTTTTACTGACGGCACTGTTTGTAATGGAATTTTGGTGTGCTTACACTGCAATATTACATTAAATTTGTTTCTGTACATGACAAGTGAGCGTTTCGCATCAGTTCATCAATTGGTGAACTGTATTTATGATCTTAATTTCAAAGGCAGCGGCAGTGCAGCAGTTGCTTTATCCAGATTGCTTTTGCCTTCGCCAGTTGGTTCTACAGTTGTCCCCACATGCTACAACTTCAATATGGTGGTTAATCCGCTGGAGGATAATTTTGTTGAGCGGTCAATTTACTATACCGGTACTTATGAAAAAGGAACCCTGTTTGTGATGCAACACTTGTTAAATCCCGGTGATAGGGTAGTGGATGCCGGTGCCCATATAGGGTTAATGAGTTTACTGGCTGCAGACATAGTGGGTAAACAAGGTACAGTTTTCTCTTTTGAACCTATTCCGTCTACGCATCAGTTGCTACAACAAAACATAACATTAAACGGGTTCTCTCAGATTTGTGCATACAAAGAGGCTTTGGGAGAAACGCTACATCACGGGCGGATGGCAAACAATCAAACCAACAACCGGGGTACTTTCGGGCTCATCCCCGAGAGTGAACAAAAATCAGAGGTGGCGGAGGTGTTGGTAAAACCGTTAGATACGTACACCGAGATTGGCGAAGTACAACTAATTAAGGCCGATGTGGAAGGTCACGAACTTCAGGTACTGAAAGGGGCCCGAAACAAACTTAATTCACTAGATCCACCGGCTCTTATACTGGAGTGTGGCCATTTGTCAGTTTCAGATCAACAAGACTTATTTGATTTTATTAAGGGAGTCAATGAGTACCGTATTTTTAAACTGAAAGGTACCAAGCGAAAAATATCACCTTTGGTGGAGGTACAATCATCATGGAATTTACCCGAAGAGGATAATATTTTTTGTCTTACACAAAAACATCTTTCCGGCTTACCCGATACATTTTTGTCCTAGGTGCGATATTTTTTGTGGTTTTGCAGAAATCCAGCTGAATGAAAGTTGTAGTTTATGTAAAACAAACTACCGTGCAGCAGAAGATTTAATTCCGGCAAATTTCAAAAGTTTTTTTAAAAAACTATTCTTACTCGCTTCTTTCCAACTTCCTTCCCAATGGTGTATGCAACAGGTATTTTCAGTAAACAAATCCGGGATGTTTTTATCCCAATGTATAGGATAAAAGTACTCTCTCGGATACAGGCGAATGGAGACTTTGTTAGTTTTATCCGATTGAAGCAGGCGGGTAATGAGTTTCGGAGAACTCAGGTTGGCCTCCTCCTTACCATCAAAATTCTGCTCAATGTTATCCATTACCAGTTTACTGAACGGGTGTTGGGCTATACTTCCCCATACCGCATTGTTGATGAAGGCATCGTCTTCGTAGCCTAAAAACATTTCATTATTGAGCAGGTGATCAAATGATTTCAATAGTTCAATATCCGTATCCAGATATATACCGCCTTGTTCACACAGGGCTCTTGCCCGCATGTAATTGGAAGCATTGGCCCACTTTTTATTTTTCAGGGCGCTCTGTAAGTAACCGGAATCAGTGGGCATGTTGTGTTCGTTCCACTGTTGAAATGTATACTCGGGCAGTAACCTTTCCCAGCTTTTCAAACACTTATTTTGCAGTTCGTTTGCTGATAAATGGCCAAACCTGCAATAGTGAATTATCTTAGGGATACTACTCATAACCGTATTCGTTGGATAGCCCTTGATAGAGTAAAAATGCCATGTGCAGTGGGGTCAGTTAATTCATCCCATACCTCATCAATTGTAAAGGCAGCAACATTTTCACCCCATATCCAATGGGTGTTTTCAGTATCATGTCCGCCCAATGCAATGCTGTACCGACCGGGTCTTAACAAATGAGCAGGTAAGGTGAAGCTAACCTGATGAGTGCCTTCAGGTGTATTTACCGCTTCGTTAAAATCATGCAGAGTAAACAACCTTATGTCATCTTTTAAAATACTTACGGCACTTCTGAAGAACAAGGCATTGTTTACCTCAAACGTGTAAGTGAAACGTAGCCCTTGTGCCGGTGAGAAATGGAGTTCCTGTTCCCGTTCGTTTATGCTCACAGCAGTAAAGTGTATATTTTCTGAGAGACTGCCTTTGAAAACGATTTCTGTTAATGGTTTTGCAGTTGTAAGTGAATTCAGGTAAAGCGCACAGGTTTCTTCCGCATTTCCTGCTGCCATTATTTTTCCTTCGTCTATCCAAATTACCCGGTTGCAGTATTTCTTAATCTGCTCCAGTTGGTGACTAACCAGTAGAATAGTTTTACCTGAACGTTTGATTTCATCAACCTTTGAAAAGCACTTCTTCTGAAAAGCGGCATCGCCCACAGCCAGTACCTCATCAATTAAGATTATCTCTGCATTAAGGTGAGCATTTACTGAAAACCCCAGTCTTAACTGCATGCCGCTGGAGTAGTGTTTTACGGGTGTTTGTATAAAATCTTCCAACCCGGCAAAAGCAATAATTTCATCCGCCTTTTCCAATACCTCTTTTTTGCTCATGCCTAAAAGAGCCCCGCTGAAAAGAATGTTTTCGTATCCGGTTAACTCAGGGTGAAAACCTGTTCCCAATTCCAGCAGGCTACTTACACTGCCGTTGATGTATATTTTGCCGCTGTCAGGTAAGCTGATGCCTGATATGAGCTTTAGTAAGGTGGATTTTCCTGCACCATTTCTGCCTATAATGCCAAGTGTTTCACCTGTATTTACATCAAAGGAAATGCTATCAATTGCTGTAAATTTTTTCTCTTTTTTTCGGGCAAACAATTGCATCAGGTCTTCCCGCAAACTTTTGTAAGGTTGTTTATAACCGCTTCGTTTAAAACTTTTTGATATGTTTTCTATTTTTAAAGCGGCTGACATTACAACAAATCGTTAGTTTTAAATTCATTGCGCTGAAAAAAAACAATGCCCGTTATACATAACACTAAACTAACTATCCAGCTGTAAAGCGGGGGCATGAAGTAGTTGTGTTTGATGGCCTCAAATATTCCTGATAGAGGATTTATAGTTATCCATTCCCCCCAGATTCCCTTATGGGGGCCAACTTCATAAAAAACGGGTGTAACGAAAAAAATAAGTTGAATAAGAAAAGGAAGCGCATACCTCACATCCTTGTACATAGCACTCAAGGAGGCTACCCAAAATGCAGCACCCATAGAAAATAATACAGTACAAATGAGCACAGGAAGATGTAGGTTTAATAGGGCAAATGATGGGTTGAATGATTGCCTGAAGATGCTAAGAAAAATAAACGCAGTTAGACAATTAATGAACAGTTCGAACAATGCTACAAAATTGGCAGATACAGGCAGTACAAGTCTGGGGAAAGCATTTTTTTTAATTATTTTCTCATTTGAGGTAATGCTGTTAATGGCATAGTTTAAACTGCTACTGATATAGGTCCATAAACAAATGCTCCATACCAGTTGCTGAAGGTATACTTCTTGGGCAATGGATTGATTGTGCCACACGGTATACAATACTGCCGTAAGTAAGGCAGGTTGTATAACAGACCACAGTACTCCCAATAGCGTATGTTTATAGCGTACTTTCAGTTCGCGCCAAATAAAGAAACCGATAAGGCTACGGAAGCGATACACATCTCTTATTGATTGCGATAAAGAATAATATGGCGTGATGACCCGTTGCATGAAGCGAAGTTAACGAGTAAGCAGCGTATTGTACAATTCGTGTAATTTTAATTCTTCATGCTTCCAGTCAAAATGTTCTTCAGCGGCTTTAATGGCATTTTTGCCCATCAGCTCGCGTTTAGCCGGGTCATTAATCATCTTCTCTAAATCTGCTGCTATCTCACTGGGTGAACTGGGATTTACACACACACCGCATTGATGCTTCTCTGCCACATTTTTGTAAAGCGGAAAATCGGAAGTAATAAAGGGCAAACCAATGCTCATGTATTCAAACATTTTGCGCGGGTATGATTCGTAGGAGTTAGCATTTTTATTTACCAGACACAACCCGATTGTAGCAGTGAGAGATTTCGCATATCCTTCTTCCGATTTCATGTAGGGCAGGAATTCAATCAGGTGTTTCACCTCTTTGTAGGCAGTGCTGTATTCCAGTTTTCCGCGAATGTCTTTTGACATGGAGCCTAACATGGTACACTTTATTGCTATGCCTTTTTTGGTTAGTATGGATATGGCCTCTAACATTTCCATAATACAGTACAACTCATCCAAACTGCCCATGTAAAACAAGTGTGCAGGCATTTGGTGCCGGTTTTCTACCCTGAATTGCCTGAGCTGATCAATAAAAGCAAAGTTGTGTATGGTAACAGTTTCAGTCTTGGGGTAAAATTTCTTGTAAGAGTCTTCAGATAGTATAATGCCCGAAAAAATCTTTAATCCCAGCCACTCTACAATTTTGTATGCAGAAATTGCGAGTGCAGGGAATGGCACCCAATTTTTTAGTTTTATAACCTGACTGTAGTTTTCATGAATATCATAAATGACTTTTTTACCCATCATTCGCAGTAGGATTCCAACAGGGATAAGTTCAGGGTCATGAATGTGGTATAATCTGGCATTAATGGTTACGCCTTTCCACATTACTTTTGGGATGTTGATTAAGATGCGTTTTAACCGACTGGAATAAGGTTTAATGCCTTTCAGGTGAATCCCTGATTCAATTTTGTCTTTGCAGTAATTTCCTACCAGATATACTTCATATTCTTTGCTCAGTGATATGCATTCACGGTGGAAAACCCTTGTATCAAAAGGTAAATGAACGGTTGATAAATGACATATTTTAGTTCTCTCTTTCAATACAAGCTCATCAGTTGCTGAGTGAAATGTTGCCACTCAAATTTTTTTCTATGCTGCAATATAAAACTTCTCATTTCACTTTCCTTGTTGTTGGTGAAGTAGCTGTTAATGGCCCTTGCTATTTCAGCGCTATCGGGTGCGGTGCAATAACCGGCTTTTTCATGCGGTACTATCTCTGCCAGTCCGCCTACGTTGGTAACCACCATAGGCAGGTTGTAGTAATAGGCAATTTGTGCAACTCCGCTTTGGGTGGCACTTCGGTAAGGTTGTACCAACAAATTGGCCGCACAGAAAAAAGCAGGAACCTCACCGTCATCTATAAATCGCGCGAAATGGATAATGCGGTTTTCCATTCCGTGTTTGCTGATAATTTCTTCATAAAAAGAAGGGTTCTCGTAATATTCCCCGGCAATAATCAACTTCAATCTGTCATTATTGATTTGTGCAAACGCTTCGAGCAGTAAGTCCAATCCTTTGTATTTTCTCACAAAACCGAAAAACAACAAGTAGTTATAGTCGGGTGAGAGGTTCAATTGTTTTAGTGCGTCTTCTCTGCTAATGGCTTTCCCGTAAATGTCATACATGGGGTGCGGAGTTACTACTACTTTTTGTTGCAGGTTTAAAGTTCTGAGATCCTCTGCTACAGCCGAAGACATACACAAAAAGCCATCACATTTTGTAAGAAAGTATCTGCTCAATAACCGGTCTCCTGGTCTTTTTTCATGAGGTATGGCATTATCTGTAATAGCGATGATGCGGGTGTTTTTGCGTTTAAGAATACGCGCAATAGTGCCGAAAGCGGGTGCAAAAAAAGGCAACCAGTAACGGAAGATAACAATATCGAAATGTTGTTTTTTGAATTTATAGCCGGCAGTAATCCAACTCATCGGATTTACCGAGTTAATGATAGAGTGTATGGTAATTCCTTTAGGTGCTTCACCGGCAGAAGTCTGTGATTTGCCAGGAAATAAAAAGGAAGGATACTGCAAAGAAAAGCTGAGTATTTCTACCTGATGTCCCTGATTTGTTAACTCGATTGCCAGGCGCTCATTAAGGTCGGCAATACCACCTCTGAACGGATGTGCCGGACCAACAATGAGGATTTTACTCAATGCCGAATCCCTTTCTTTTGGTAATGGCGTAGTTGTTTCTGTCGTGTGCATTACGAGCAATCATTTCTCCTAAGAAACCTGCCAGAAATAACTGCACACCAATAATAAGTAAAGCCAGCGCAATGTAAAACGAAGGTTTGTCTACAATATCTCTGCCGGGCAGGTTGTATGTTAATACACGTATTTTTTCAACTACAAGGTAGATGGTGAAAAAGAAACCGCTCAGGAAAGAAAGGGTACCCAACACGCCAAAAAAGTGCATGGGACGTTTGCCGAATTTGGATACAAAAAATATGGTGAGTAAATCCAAAAATCCGTTTACAAACCGTTCAATGCCAAACTTGGAGGTTCCGTATTTACGCGCCCTATGCTCAACGGCCTTTTCAGTAATTTTTTTGAAACCAGCCCACTTGGCAATTACGGGAATGTACCGATGCATTTCACCGTAAACCTCAATTCCTTTGATAACGTCTTTTTTGTATGCTTTTAAGCCGCAGTTAAAATCGTGCAGGTAAATACCCGACATTTTACGTGTGGCCCAGTTGAATAGTTTGGTAGGTATGGTTTTAGTGATGGGGTCATAACGTTTTCTTTTCCAGCCTGAAACCAAATCCCATCCTTCTTCGGTTATCATGCGGTACAGGTCGGGAATCTCATCCGGACTGTCCTGCAAGTCAGCATCCATAGTTATGACTACGTTACCTTGTGCAGCATCAAAGCCCACATTCAAGGCAGGTGATTTGCCATAGTTACGCCTGAATTTTATTCCCTTAATATTCGGATTAGCATCGGTAATAGACTCCACTATGTTCCATGAATTATCATTGCTGCCATCGTCAATTAATATCACCTCGTAGGTAAATGAATGTTTTTTCATTACCTCATCAATCCACCCGCACAATTCAGGCAGCGATTCTTCTTCGTTGTATAAAGGTATAACTACCGAAATATCCATTTTTTAAAACCCCGCTTCTTGTTCTTTTTTCATAACTGCTGCAATAATCAATGCAGGAACCAAACTCATCAAAGCCGACATAAAAATTCCTGATAGAGTGATGAATCCGGGTTGCATCATCTTGCCCATCATGTTTATAGTCATTTCAATTTCTTCGTCATTTTTTCCCTGCTCTCGCAATGTATCTTCCATTTCAGTCAGCATATTCTGCATAAGATCAGGTGCTCCGAATTTCAGAAAAACATACGTGAAGAAGCCGGAAATGATTGATGAGAAGAGTACAGCAAGCATAGCTACTCCAAGAGCCCTCCCGAATGAAATATATCCATTCTGAAGTTCATCCCTTTGTTCTTTCACGCACATAATCAAACCACCGATGATGATGGCAAAGCCTAAAACCATTTGAAATGGATTTTTTGTATCCAATTTGCCGGATATGAAATAGAAAACTAATGTTAGGATAATACCGGCAAACCCCATGATGGCTCCCCATTTCATGGCGGTACGGTTCATCGGAGCGTTTACGAAAGGTTGTTGATCAATAGTCGTCATAGTATTTTAATTTGAATTTATTTGAATAGAGGATTGAAAACTGTTTTTAAAGGAATAAACCGCATCCAGCACAGCTACCTGCTCAGCCGGAATACTATCTACTTTCACCAGTTCAGCAATTTCTTCTTCACCACTTGTTTCACTGTCGGCAAAAAAGATAAGCATAGGTATAAACAAATCGGCAATTTCTGAATCTTCTTTTACATCGTTCCAGGTAGCAATCATCTCGTCTAAATCAGCTTCCAGTAAATGCTGGTTGGTAATAATGGACTCGTAAATGTGGTGCTCGTCCTGAAACTCATCATCATCTGCCAGCAAAAACTCGGTGAGAAAATCATGCAGACTTATATCCACTTCATCTTCCATTGATTCATTCAGGTAAAGCAACAGGCTCAGTAATTCTGTACCACGCGTAATGGTTTTTTCTTCGATATCACTCCATTCAGCAGATTCAAGGTAATCTTCGTCCATGGCTTCTACCTCAGCGGCCAGAAAGTTGACCATCAGTAAATCAAAACAGAACTCTTTCAGCACTATAAGCTGTTCGTTGGCTGAGATAATCTCATCAACAGCTTTTACCTTATCCAGAAAAGGATGTTCGCTTTGTAAAACCTTGTCAATGGAAATAATAACACCGGCTGCGTCAATAGACGGTTGGCCTCGTTTTACAAGTGCTCCGGCATACGTATCTATGAGTGTACGCATGGCATTTAAAACGGGTAAGTGAAGGTGTACTGGAGGATGTTGTGTCATGCGGTTAGTATCATTAGTTTTCCTTTGTTGCATACAGCCACCGCTTTTCCTTTAAGCGACTTATGCAACAGGGATGTATTATTGGATTTGGATTGGTTAATGGCAGGAGTGAAGTTCCATTCGGCTTCAGTGTCAAACAGCGTGAATTCAGCTCTTGATTTTTCTGCTATTGCTGGAACATCCATGTTTAATACTTTGCGTGCTCCTTCGCTAAGTTTTTGCACTACCAGTTCGGTAGAAAGTTCATTGCTCAGGTAGGTGTTGAGGGCCGCAAAACAAGTTTGTAAACCAATGGCCCCATACCGGGCATATTCAAATTCTACCTGTTTGCTTTCTGTATCCTGTGGCTGGTGGTCACTGCAAATGGCGTCAATGGTGCCGTCAGTCAATCCTTTAATTAAGGCCTTGCGGTCACTTGCATTACGAAGAGGTGGAGTAACTTTTAAGTTGGTATCGTATGAGCTGATATCGGCATCAGTAAACAGTAAATTGTTTACTGAAACGTCACAGGTAATGTTCAGTTTTTCTTTTTTGGCTTTGCGAATAAGGTCTACTCCTGTGGCAGTGCTCACTTTGGCAATGTGTAATCTGCCTCCGGTGTAGCGCAGCAGTTCTATATCGCGGGCAATGGCCACATCTTCGGCAATGGAAGGTATACCTTTTAAACCAAGCAGGGTAGTATTTACACTTTCATTTACCTGAGCTGAGTTGGCGATGCCGCTATCCTGCGGGCGGGAAATAACCACTCCGCCAAAACCTTTGGTATATTGCAGTACACGCAACATAAAGCCGGCATTCTGTATATAATGTTCTCCGTTGCTGAAAGCTATTGCGCCTGAGTTGTTCATGTCGAACACTTCGGCCATTTGTTCACCTTCCAGATGGAGGCTGATGGCTCCAATGGGTAATACCTGTACAAGTTCATTTTTGCTTTTGGCTATCTGGTACTCCACTTCACTTTTGCTGTGGGTTACCGGATGAGTAGCAGGGGATGTTGCTACAGTGGTGTATCCACCAAAGGCTGCTGCAGCGCATCCGCTATTGATATCTTCTTTGTGCTCAGTGCCGGGGTCGTGAAAGCAGGCGTGTAAATCCATCCATCCCGGGGAGATGCATAAGCCCTTAGCTTGTATAACATCGGCCCCTTTGGGAGCAGTAATTCGTTTGGAGCTTATCTGGATAAAATAGCCGTCTTCAATGACTAAATCGCAAATTTTGCCATGTAGTGGCGAGCCGGGTTGTAGTATTTTAGCTTCTGATATCAGGAGCTTCATGGGCGGTAGAATTTTAACAAAAGTATCTCTATTAGCAGAAAAACCAAAGCCAGTGCAATACAAAGTTTCCAGAGCCGGCTTCCGCGTTCCTGTTCACTCAGCAAAGTACTTATTGATTTGCCATCGGAACTGAGCAGATTAAAACGCAGGGAAGGGTTAAGCTCGCGTATGTCATCAGGAGTTAAAAAAGTCATTCCTGATTCTTGTCGGTTATAGTTCATGGCCAGGTAATACGGGTTAACTGAACTGCCTTTCAGCAGGTAATTGCCGGCTTCTTTCAACTGTTCATTAAAGTACAGTTGTGTTTGCGCACCATTACGCTCAGCAGGTAAAATACTGTTGTTTTGTCCCAGCTCCAGTGTAAGTGTTTTTTCTTTTCCGGCAGGTTGAACGGGTAAGTTGGCCAATGCGTCTTTATTCAGGGTATAATACAAACGTGCCGGAACCTCACTCAGGTAAGCCGTTTTAAGCATAAGCGGAACAAACAAAGCGTGCTCGGGCAGGTTGCTCCATTTGTTGTCGAACGGCACGGCTGATACATAAATTTTCCCTTTGCCTCTTTTGTACACACTCCAAATAGCGTCATCATTGCGCAGGGAGAGCACTTTTTCCACTCCGCGTGAAGTGTTATCGTTCAGATTATAATATTTCAGAATTTTAGGCAGGTCAGGATTCTTGGGCGTTTTCTCAAATACATCAGCCAGTACCTGCGATTGGAGGTTAATGCGTTCTATGGCTTCATTGCTGTTTACTATGGTGTTGCTGCTGTTAATTCCCCATGATTTGAGCCATTCACTGTGAGAACTAACGGCCGCTGCCACATCTGCTGAAGGCGGTATGAGTAAGACGCTGCCACCGTTATTTACCAAACGGGTAAGTTCCATTTGCATGCCGCTGCTCAGGTTGCTTACTCCGTCAAGCACAACCAGTTGGTTGATATTGAAGGCGGAGTAATCAATTTGTTTTTCACTTACCGCAGTTACTTTACAGAAATTGTCGGAAGCAAAAACAGCATGGATGTATGGGTTGGGTTGATTACCGTATACCTGCAATATGTTCACCTCTTTTTTTACATAAAAGCTCAGAAACAGTTTATCATCAAAGGTGATGGGATTATCGGTAACAGCAACTTCTGCGGCAAAACTTCCGCTACTGTTGAGTGTAAAGCCAAGTGTTACATCAGTATAAGAATTGCCCTGAATTTCAAAGCCTCCCAAAGCTTTTTGTTGTCCGTTAATTTTTAGTATTACAGAATTATTCTTAATCGCATTTTCCCCTGCATTTCGCAGTCTTACCAATAGTTTGGCAGGTTGATTCAATTGAATGTAAGGAGAAGCAAACCAGCAGGAGTCAACATAAATATTGCTCAGTAAGGCAGGTGCAAGTGGAATAAGGTTCAATCGGGTAGTTGTATCTGTGTTCCATTCCCCGGCATTGGTTTGTGCCGATTGAAAATCACTGATAAGATACAGGTTGCGTTGTGCATCCCCGGCTTTCGACAAGGCTTGCTGTTGCCTCACCAAAACATCACTCAGTTGGCGCGAAGCAAAAGTGGGCTTTACCTCGTCAATCAGTTGAATAAAATCATTGCGGGTAACTAAACGTTGGTGCCTGGCTTCAAAATCATTGGTGATAAGCTGAAATTTATCGCTCTCCTTATGTGCCAGTGCCAGTTCGCGTGCTTTGGCTTTTGCATTTTCCAGCAGTTCTCCGTTTCCGCCATTGTTGGTCATGGAAAAGGAGTTGTCAATAAACACACTGATGGCTTTTGTGGCCTTTAATTTTTCAGGGTTATTTTCGTTAAAGTACGGTTGGGCAAAAGCAAGTATCAAAAAGGTAAGTGCGAGCAACCTGCTCATGAGCACTAACAGGTGTTTAAGTTTTTGTTGTTGCTGTGTTTGTTCCTGTAAGTTTTTAAGAAAACGAAGGTTGCTGAAGAATACGGTCTTGTATCTGCGAAAGTGAAACAGGTGAATGATAACAGGAATGGCCAGCGCAAGCAGCGCCCACAAAAACTGCGGATAAAGAAAATTCATGCAGCACGAAAATAAGGAAAAATATGAGTGTTTGTAGAAGCAGAATGAGTTTGATGAAAACCCGAAGTGTATAAAAACCAAAAGGCCACCCGAAGGGTGGCCTGTTTGGAAACTATGAAAAACCTATCTGTCTGCGAGTACGAAGTAAGCATAGAAATTAATCCCGTGCAAGTTTTCGACTAAATATTTTTTTAATAATTATTTAACATGCTGAAATTGAATCTGATTTTTTTTGAAAAATGTTTTGACTTGATGATTGACACATCAGGGTTGACATTTAACAGCGGGTAATTAATGGTTGCATTAAAATCTTTTCACGGCCATGTCAGCTAAAGTATGACCAATGGACAGGGAAGAAGTGGCTGCAGGTGAAGGAGCGTTGCACACATTAATAACGTGTTCGTCTTCAAGAATCAGGAAATCATCAATTAAACCACCTGTGCGGTCGCAGGCTTGTGCGCGTACTCCTGCTCCTGCCGGAATTAAGTCATCTTCCTGTACTTCAGGAATTAAACGCTGCAAAGCTTTGGTAAAGGCTGCTTTGGAGAAGGAACGGTAAAACTCACCCATGCCTGTTTTCCAGTATTTGGCCATCACTTTCTGAAATCCCGGCCACATCAACGACTCAAAAGTTTCTTTGATGTTGATGTCGGTTTTTTTGTAGCCTTCTCGTTTAAAGGCAAACACGGCATTGGGGCCGGCTTCCACTTCACCGTGAATCATGCGGGTAAAATGTACTCCCAAGAAGGGGAAGTTGGGATCAGGTACCGGGTAAATGAGGTTTTTAACCAAACCCTGTTTTTCTTTTTTGAGCAGAAAATATTCGCCACGAAAAGGAATAATGCGCACATCCAGTTTTTCACGTGTAAGTGCAGCTACTTTATCTGAATGGAGGCCGGCACAGTTAATTACTAAACGACCAGTATACGTGCTATCTTCGGTTATTACCTCACTTAGTGTTCCATTGTACTTAATGTCTGTTACTTTCGAGGAGGTGAGCACATGTCCACCGTATTGCTGAAAATTTTCAGCGATTTTAGCTGATACTTCTTTGTAATCAATGATGCCTGTTTGTGGTACAAAAATTCCCGCAATGCCGTTTACATGTGGTTCATATTCTTTCAACTCACCTGCACTCAATTTTTTCATTCCTTGTAAACCGTTTTGCAATCCGCGTTGGTAAACGTTTTCCATAGGCTGCAGTTCATGCTCAGCGGTTGACACAATTATTTTCCCGCACAAATCGAAGCGGATGTCGTTCTTTTTACAAAAGTCAAGCAGGTAGTGATAACCGCGCAAACAATTCTGTGCTTTAAGACTACCCGGTTTGTAATAAATACCGGAGTGAATTACCCCGCTATTGTGACCCGTTTGGTGGCGAGCCACACCCGCTTCTTTTTCAAGTAAAACAACGGATAGTTGAGGTTTTTGTTCTTTTATCTTAAGGGCAGTGGCCAATCCTACAATTCCTCCGCCTATAATTACTACATCGTAAGTCATGTGCTGTACAATTTGGCACGAAAATACGTTATTACGGCATTTGTAATTGCTTATATTTATACCATGAAATCTTTAGTGTTACTTTTACTTTCCTTTTGTTTCTTTAACCAACCTTCTCAAAAAGAACTGCCTGAAATGAATGCACTGGTTATTCAGTATGTAAAAACCGTGGTGGGTAAAAAGGTAGATAGAGGCGAGTGTTGGGATTTGGCCAATCAGGCGCTTACCTATGCACAAGCTAAATGGGAGCGACCGCTGTTGTTTGGAAAGCTGTTAAAATTTGAAAAAGATTCTTTGCTGCCGGGTGACATCATTCAGTTTACAGGTGTTACTATGGAACACAAAGAGGGAAGCAGCACTACACGCTGGAGCATGATTAAACATACCGCTGTGGTGTATGAGGTACGCAGTTCACGGCAACTTGTTTTAGCTGAGCAGAACATTAACAATGTAAAACGGGTAATGCTGAATGAATATAACCTTGACGATATTAAAAGCGGCAAGGTGCAGTTCTTCCGACCTGTAAAGTAAGGTTTACCACTTCTGCACTTTGCAGGTATAGACTTCTGTAGCCCCTTGCATACGCACCACATATAAACCTGCTGGCACATGTTGAAGTGAAAAAGTTGTACCGTTGTTTACTTCTGCCACCAATTGTCCTGAAAGTGAATATACCTGAATGTGTAATGGCTCGCTAGTGCGGATGTTGAACAAACCGCCTGAAGGATTTGGATACACAACGGGGGTAAAGGCATCACTCAATTTTGTTATACCTACAGGAAAACAAAAATTTTCTGATTTGAAGCTTGGAGCTAAACCACTTTTAAATGTGCCTGTGCCGTTTGCACATCTGGCTACTGCTGCATTTGACTGCACCGCGCCAAAAGTTACACTGTCTTTCACATTTGTGCCGTCTGTCAGCCACAGGGTTTCTCCTGTAGCGAGCAATTTGAAGTTGGCATGAAAACCACTTTCGCCATTGTCTTCATCACACCATACTATGGTGTAACCGTTGGCAGGTATAACCGCATCAGCAGGGAAGGCCCATTTTTGCAAATCACTGATATCGTCAGTAAGAAACATGCCGCTTAAACTTACCGCTGAGTTGCTGTTGTTATAGAGTTCAATCCAGTCTTCGTAATCGTAGTTGGCATCTGTTGTGCCATTGGTGTTGGAAGCCATCAGTTCATTAAGTACCGCAGTACCATTGGCCGGTAGATTGTTGCTGATGTTGACACGGTAAAATTCATATTCAGCACGTTGAGGTGAAAACTTTCCGGCAGTACTGTTTTCAGCATACACGTAATAATCACCATAACCTGTGGTAAGCACCAATGCTGCACCAAAAACATTGTCTCCGGCTGAACCATCGCGGTGGTTACCATCATCGAACATGGCAGTTGCCACAAACGGAGCTACACGTGTATTGCGGTAATTAAGCAATACAGTTGTGCCACCAGTAACGGATGCTTGTATCCACACGGTATCGCCCATGCGGTGTGTGCCTGTATTTACCTGCACGTTGCTAATGGTGGGAGCCGTAGCAGTAACTTCAGTTAAACTTTGCAGGTAAGTTACCCTGCCATCCATCAGGGGTTTAATGCCGGTGATTCCTCCACCGGGTCCTGAACCTGCACTGGAAGTTAGGTTTTGAGTGAACTGTGTGGAGGTATAAAATTTATAGGTATCAGCTTGTACAGCTGAGTTGATGATGTTTTGTAATTGCTGTGCACGGGTATAATAGTTGCCGGTGATTACCTGCTCTTCCAACATAGTTTTCATATGGGCAATGTACTTGCGCTTGTATTGCGGGTTAGCCATTACTTTTTGAATGAGTGGCCAGTTGGCGGTGTTGTTTACAAACGGACTCAATTGCTGCAATTGTGTACCCGATTGCTGACCACCCGTACCCACGTTGGTGAATGAACCAAAGCTCATGTTCAGGTCCCACACAATGGAAGCAAAACGTGCGCTATCCGGTTTATATAAATAATAGTTCTGCTTAAAGCCCCCGTTGTAACTGTCCAGGTTCACAAACAGGTTGTTGAAGGCCAGCATCCAAATGGCTTTGTCCATGTCCATTACCTGTTCCAGGTCAGTGGTGTTGTTATTCAGTATGTCACACAAATCAATCAGATCTTTCCAGCCGTTATCAGATTTTATTTCGTAGTGGTTGGAGTAAAGTGAACTATCGGTGCCACGGTATTTGAGGTCGGAAGCATAGGTCATTACTGATGCGGGGTTACATTTCACCAAGGTGCCGTGTGACGACAAAAAATGCTTTTTGCAAAAATCTTTACCGATGTGTTGTGAGGAGGTGTACAATCCGTAGTAAGTGCCGTTGATGTATACCTTGGCATAATTGCTCAGCGGTGCACTCATGTAGTTGCGCAGAATTTCATAGCTCAACACCTCGCGCACAAAACTGGGGTCGCTGAAACCGTTGCCCAGTTTAATGTCTTTGTATCCCTGATAATTTTGTTTGTCGTTGATGTAATCCAACTCAATGTGCAAAGGATTTTTCGTTTGGTTGGAACGGTAAGAACTGTTGCCTTTGTATTTCACGCCTACATTTTGAAAACTCACTCCGTTTACTTTACACTCTGCTGCCACAATGTAGTCTTCCAATCCGGCTTTGGCAGTGTCCATCTGGTAGTCCCAATTGCTTTGGGTAAAGGTTATTTCAATAGTTTGAACGGAGTCAACCTGATAAAAAGTTTGTGCATTAACGGGTGAAAAGCCCACAGCAATAAGCAACGAGGTTAAAAGTAGGGTGTGTGGTTTCATGTGTTGGCGTTTGTCCTAAAGACAGCACCAAAGAAAGAAATGTTGCTTCGTATTAACAAATAGTTAATCTAATATAAAGTCCGTTTGTGCGGGTCGGGCACTATCGCTTAACTCCAGGGAGTCACAATAACATTCCCTATTTTTTGTCCGCTTTCCACGTAACGGTAAGCTTCTACTATCTGTTCCAGGGAATAAGTGCGGTCAATTACCGGCTTAAATTTTCCGGCTTCTGCCAAATCACGCAACAGTTCTACATCACTTTTGCTGATGGTAGGAAGCGGAAACAACAACCTTTTACCTCCCAGCAAAGGAGTGAGCAACGCGAGGTAAATATTCTCCCCGTTTTTGCCCAATTCTGTGGAGATGTATATGCCTTTTTTGGTCAGCACTTTTTTGGCCTGGCCGAAAGAACTTTTACCCACCGCATCAAATACAAAATCGTAGGTGTTGTGGTTAGTGGTATAATCCTGTTGGGTGTAATCTATCACCACATCAGCGCCCAATGATTTTACAAGTGATACGTTTGGAGTATTACAAACTGCCGTTACGTTTGCTCCGAAATGTTTAAGCAACTGCACTGCTGCCGAACCAATGGCTCCGGTGGCACCGTACACCAATACGTTTTGCCCGCCTTGTACCTTGGCTGCGCGTATGTTGCACAAAGCATAGTGTGCACCTTCGGTAAGTGCTGCGGCTTCTTCAAAACTTAAATTGTGCGGCAGGTGAGTGATGGCTTTATCTTCGGCCACCAGCAGGTACTGGGCATGTGCACCAAAATGTTCATCGTTGTAACCTACTATTTTATCACCCACTGAAAATAAGGTAACGTTGCTTCCAACTGCTTCTACTATTCCGGCAAACTCACAACCCAATGTTTGTTGTTTGGGTCGAAACAAGCCGCTAAAAAACCGACTCACAAAATATTCAGCACTGCGAAAGCCACAATCGGTGCGGTTTACGGTAGTGGCCATTACTTTTATCAGCAGTTCATTTTTCTGAGGCTGCGGTACAGGTATTTCTTTTAACTCCGCTACTTCAGGCGGGCCGTATCGGGTATGAATGATGGCTTTCATACAGCCAAGGTAAGTGCTTCTGCAAGGTAAGATGCGGCTACTCGACAGGTGTTGATAATCTTTCGGTAAACGGTAGAATCAATTTTCTGTTCATCGAGAAAACATTGGTTGAACAACAAACAGTACGTGTGTAGATTTATATACGGTCGAGAACGGGCTTGGTTAAATCGTTTACGGTATTGCCGGTGTTCAGTGTGGAGGCAGGTTCAAACAACATCACGCAAACTTCTTCATCAGCAACGGGGCGGTGTTCTGTTCCTTTGGGTACTATTAGAAATTCATTCTCGTTTACGGTGATGGTTTTATCGCGGTACTCCATTCTGAAGCTACCTTTGATAACAAAAAATAACTCGTCTTCTGCCTCGTGTTGGTGCCAGGTAAACGCCCCTTTAAATTTTGCCAGCTTTACTTGTTGCCCGTTTAATTCACCCACTATCTTGGGGCTCCAGTGTTCTGAAAACAAGGCTAATTTTTGATGCACATTTACTTTCTCCATAAGTAACAAAGTTAAAGCAGCGGGGAGAAGAAACAAACCGAGGTGGGAGAGAGGAGAATCTGCTCACCTTTGGGGGACTGCCACGCACCCTGCACAACCCAACGCATAGCTGGCAGTGACGTTTCTTTCTGTTTTTTGATGAAAACTAATTTTCCAACACACCGTCATTACGAGGAGCGCAAAGCCTTGTGTGCGGGGGTGACGAAGTAATCTCCTGATGAGGCGGTAATGTTTTGACACTACGATTTGTTTCGTGGGGAGACGAACATAAGAGTAAGTATTCTAAGAAACACTTCTAATCGGTTAGTTTGCGGATTTACAATACACGTGTATTGATTATTCTGATATCTTTAGCCTGTTTTCGTATAATACCATCGGCACTTGGATTTGAAACCGATGCCGTAAAAGTAACTTGTAAGTTTTTTAGTGAAAATGAGACGGTATCAAGTGAAGGGATAAATTTTACTTTATGACCTAGGTAAGTATCATCTGTACCGTCTTCTTTTATTATTACAAAGCCTCTTTCAGAGTTTACATTATAAATTATTCCTTTTTTCAAATTTTCAGGATTTGCATACTGGTGAAGCAAAGCTATTCGGTCAACGTAATTCGGATTTTGTTTAATTATTTCTGAGTTTTTAAATTCACCAAATCGGAACAGTATTTTTTTCAATTCTGCAGTGTTATGTTCTTTCATGTAATATTCTCCAATAAGCAGAAGAGCTTCAAGTTTGTATTGTCCTTGTTTAAAGCTTAATGCAATTGAATTACAAACACTGTTGAGAGCAGAGAGTGCTTTTTTGTTTTGTTTATTTTTTAGAAAAAGCTGTCCTCGTCTTAAATTAGCTTTCGTTAGCGCATTAAAAACTTTTGCATCTCTTGAATTTGTGCCAAGCATCGCCATACATTGATTTACGGCTGAATGATATTTTTTTTCTGCTTCTATATAGTTCCTATCTTTTACTAAAAAATCTCCCCAATTTATAAGATTTTCAGCCAAACTTGTTCTACAAATAATTTCATGTTTAACAGAATCAAATTTTGAATTTAGTGCTTTTGTTAAGAGTGAATTTGCCTCAGGAAATTCACTTAACCAACCCTTAGCTTGCCCTAATGCATTTAGTATTATTGGGTCTTCTGGTGCTAGACTGTGTGCAATAAGATATTTTTTGTGTGCTTCAGTATGTTTACGACTTTTACGATAAATATTACCCCAAATTAGAAATATTTGTGGGTCAGATTGGTCAATTTTTGCGGCTTTCTCCATCAATTGTTCCGCTTCTGTTAAGTGATTTTCATACGCTTCCATTATTGCCCAATTTCTATAAACTGGTGCAAAACCTGGAGCCATTTTTACAGCCCTTTTATATTCTTCAACTGCCGCAACGTAGTGTCCCGATTGATATTTTTGGAAAGCAGTTTGAGCAATTATTGTTGCAATTTTTTCTTCGTCAGATTTGGCTCCAAAGTTATATAAACTGTGCTTGTATTCTTTCTTTGCCTTCTCAGTTGTAGAAATAGTACTTTCAACTTGATTTATTTTATTTTTTAAATATTCCCTGAGATCAATATTCTTATTAAGTTGAATTCTTGTATAACCTTTGGTAAGCGTCAATAAAGAGTATCTTGTAGAAATTTCCTTTCTCTCATTCTGAAATTGTTCAGGTATTACTAATGAAACAAGTATTAAATCTTCTATAGTGTCATCAAAAGTTTGTTCGTCTAACTCAACAACATATTCAAGAACACTCGAGTTTGATGAAGCATCAAGTAAACTTAAAGCATAAAGGATTTTTTTACAGTTGTCCGAAAGTGTGGAGAAGATTTGTTCATAGCAGAATCTTGAAATATCACTATCTGTTGTGTGGATTGAATCAATAACAGTATTGATATTTTTACCTCTTGCAACTTGCCCAATTACCCACTTAATTGCAAGGGGATAGAATGAAACTTTTGCGGTATATGTTTTAATTATTTCGTCAGGCAACGAAGCAAGAGAAGGTAGCTGTTTATCTCTTGCAAGTTGCCTAAAGAGATAAACAGCTTCTTTAGCTTTTAGCTCTTTTAACTCATGTCGTCTTTCAACTTGTCCGATACCTTTTCTTGAAGTGATAAGAAATTTTATACTTATAGGGGCATCAAATATAAAGTTGATTATTCGTTGGTCTGTAATTGTTTCTAGGTTGTCAATAGCTATTAGAATTCTATTTGAAAGCTCAATAACTGAATTAACTAATTTTTCTTTTTCTGTTGTATCTGTTGATGTCAATTCACTCCTGAATCCGAAAAGGTCAATGATTGTGTCCAATAATTCTTCATAACTTTTCAAAGAAGGTTCAATATCCTCAATGCCTAAGTCAGAAAGTTTATTCTCTTTAGCACTTAGCCATACAATTGCATCAAAAAATTTATTCTCAGGGTTTTCTGTTATGTCTTGAATTACTTTTAATGCCAGTGCAGTTTTGCCAACTCCGCCAGAGCCAGTTAAAGTTACAACAGGGAATTTTTCGCTTTTTATAAGCTGTATTATTTTCTTTCTGTCTTCTTCTCTACCAACAAATCCACCTTCGTACTCATAATCAGGAATTGGTAGATTGTTTATAATTCCACTAGTATTTAAGAAGTCTTCAACAAAGTCAGATGGTATTTTGATAATAACTGAACTTGGGTCAGTCTTTATTTTATTAAGAAGTTCGTTGAAAGTATTGAATTGTAATCCCTTTGCAATTAAATCAGTTTGCTCAACTAATTTATCTAAGTCAACACTTGTAAAGTAGCCTTTTATATGAGCAATTTTGCAACGCAATGAATATAATTCGTCCATTGCTTTTGAAAATTCGTTCTTGTCAGTAAAGGATTTTAGGATTTCTGAAAAATGGTCCTTGAAAAGAGAAATTTCTTTCAAGTCTGGAAAGTCAATGTTCTCAAAGAAGTCAGAGTAATTTTCATAGGTTAAATTATTATTTCGTTCATTAGCCTTTATCAATACACCTTGAGGTATGTGTTCAAAAAAATTTGAATACTTCATTGTTAAAGATGTTTCTAGGAAGCCTCTGAAGTTTTCTTCAAATCGACTGATTATCGTGTAACCTGCATCTCGTCTATTGCTTATTATCATTCTTATTTATCAATAAATAATTCTTATACAAGGCTTAAATTTTTTTTCAAATAAATATGATTAGTCTTTGTTTAAGCAAAATATAACCATATGATTCTTGAAATTAAAATGCATATTTTATTCTGTAAATTTATACAAATTTGAATCACCATCAACAAAAAGTAAATCATCTTGAACAAAGTTCAATTTCAATCTACTTCACCCCACCAATTCCCTGGCATTAGCCAAGGCACTTTCTGTTGGTTTGGAGCCACTGAGCATTTTGGCAATTTCTTCAATGCGCTCATTGCTGTTTAGCAGGCGCATGTTGCTGTGGGTGGTTTTGCTGTCGCTTTCTTTGTAAACAAAATAATGCTGGTGCGCTTTACCGGCAATTTGGGGTAAGTGGGTAATACAAATTACCTGGTGTTTCTCAGCCAGTTTTTTCATTACATCGCCCACCTGCCGGGCCGTTTCGCCTGAGATGCCAGTGTCTATTTCATCAAAGATAAGCGTGGGCAGTTGGGTTAAATGGGCCACTACGGTTTTAATGCACAACATCAACCGCGAGAGTTCACCGCCTGAGGCAATTTTGTTGAGCGGTTGAAAGGCGCTGCCTTTGTTGGAGGCAAACAGAAAGGTGAGTTGATCTACTCCGTTCAGGTTCAGTTGCGCATCAGGTAAAATATCCTGTTTCATTTGTATGCCGGCATTGGGCATGCCCACCTGCTGCAGCAATACATTGATACTTTTCTCCAGTGCAGGAATATGTTTTTTGCGCTTATCTGAAATTTGTTTGGCGGTTTTGAGCAGGGTAGTGTGCAACTCGTTTTGTTCTTTTTTTAGTTGCTCAATCTTGGCTTCTAAGGAGTCAATGTTTTCCAACTCCGTGCTCAGTTGTTGTTGTATGCTGTGTAGTTCTTCCAACGTGTTACAGCGGTGTTTCTTTTGCAGGGAATACATCAGGTCTAAACGGGTGGTTAAAACTTCCTGCCGCTGTTTATCTGAGCTAATGTCTTGTGCAATGTCTTCCGCCTCGTTGGCAATATCCTTCAATTCAATGAGCGAACTGTCTAAGCGCATAAATAAATCATCAATGCGGGGATTAAATTTGGCCACGCGTTGAAACTGTGTGCGCACTTCCTGCAACATACTGATGGCGGCATTTTCCTGTTCGCGCAGCAACTGCACTCCGGTATTCAAAGCCAGTTGTATATCTTCTGCATTGTTGAGAGTGTTGAGTTCGGTTTCGGTTTGTTCCTGCTCACCGGGTTGCAGGTTGGCTTCCAACAGTTCATTGAGCAAAAACTGTTTGAAGTCTTTATCCCTTGTAGCGGCAGCATCCTGTTCTTCCAGTTGGGCAAGCTGTTTTTGCAGTTGCTGGTAGTGGTTAAACGAGGCACGGTAAGCGGTAACTTCTTCCTGCACTTTGCTGAACACGTCTACAATTTCCAGTTGAAATTCACGGTTGTTGAGTTCCAGTGTTTCATGCTGCGAGTGAATATCCACCAAACGCTCGCCCAGTTCTTTAACTAAAGTAAGGGTGACTGGCGTATCGTTAATAAAGGCTCTTGATTTTCCGGCTTCGCTGATCTCGCGCCTGATGATTGTTTCTTCATCGTAGTCGAGGTCGTTGAGTTCAAAGAATTTTTTAAGGGAGTAGGGCGCAATGTTAAAGGTTCCTTCCACAATGCACTTCTCGTTTTTGTTCCACAACACGCTGCTGTCGGCACGTTCACCCAGTATAAGGCCCAGCGCACCCATTACAATAGATTTACCGGCACCGGTTTCTCCGGTAACAGCGCTCAGATTGTTCTTCAGCTCAATATCAAGCGAGCGGATGATGGCGTAGTTTTGTATGCGTAAGTGGGTAATCACGGGATATGCTCTTCAAATGTACAGAGCAAATCTAAAACATTTCAGCAATCAGTTTTTGAGAATATTCTGATATCGGTTAATGTTCGCAATATCAATGGAAGAAAGAAATTCCACCATCTTTTGTTTTTCAGGCTGAGAGGGGAGTCCCTTGTAAATGTTAATTAACTCATCGGCTTTGGCATCAAAAAAGGCCTTGAGAAAAATAGAGTTGGGTGCAATTTTAAATACTTTTTGTACCTCAATAAGCGATTTGGAAATGTTGTCGCGGCCCTCTTCCACATTTTTGTGCATCAGGTCGAGCCCGTTGCGGTGGTAGGTGTACATGGCCTTGCGCATGGGTGCAAACCGCGGACTGAAAATATTTTCCATTAAAGCAAATCGGTTGCGGGAGCCTTTGGTTTCATTTGATTTCCAACCCGGCTCATTGGCTGCCTGGCAAATGTTCACAATGTTTTGTGCTTTAGTAAAATGTGGTGTGCCGCCTTCCAATGCATACGTGTCGTAATCCATACCTATAATAACGTAGGCGTAATAGGCCAAAAGACTGGTAAGGTTGCTGATGTTTTGTCCTTCAGAATACTCCAGTGGTTGAAACTCGCTGTATACAAAGTACCAGTTCTCATCATTGAAGTTGAGCACCTGGGTGGAATAGTTGGAGTTAAAAGTGGTTCTGCGGGATTGTATCTGGGCATTGGCTTTAAACGTACCGGGCAGCGCAAATTCATTTACGGTAATGAGAATATTGCAGTCAATACGCTCGTTGTCCTGCACCTTGTCATTAGTCCATTTACGGTTATTCATAAACTCACGCAAGGCATTTTCAAGTTTGCGAAAAATGGTTTTATCCGAGAGCTGAATCTGATCGGCATTGATTTGTATGTTGCAACGCAGGTCCTGAGCCTGAGCGTGAAAAAAGGTGCAAACAGCCAGCAGAAATAAACAGAGATTACGCTTCATTACGTAGGGCAAGTATTTTGTTAACGATATCACGGGCAACTTCCTGTTTTGATTTTAGCGGAAATCTGGTGACATCCATGTTGCGGTCAATAAAAACCACCTGATTGGTATGGCCACCAAATCCGGCACCTTTGGTGCGAAGTGAGTTCAAAACGATAAAGTCGAGGTTTTTGGTATTGAGTTTCTTTTTGGCGTTTTCTACTTCGTTGTTGGTTTCGAGCGCAAAGCCTACCAGCAATTGTTTGCGGGTTTTTGTTTTACCTAGCTCAGCCAATATATCTTTGGTTTTTTTGAGCTTAAGGGTAAGACCGTCACCGTTCTTTTTGATTTTTTGAATCTCCACTTTTTGCGGGGTAAAATCAGCCACTGCTGCCGACATTACCGCGATGGAACATTTTTTAAATTCCTTGGTTACGGTGTTGTACATCTCTTCAGCCGATACCACATCCATTCGTTGAATATTGGGGTGATGATGTTTTTCATCTGTCGGGCCGGTAACCAGTATAACTTCGGCACCGTGAGCGGCAAAGTCTTCGGCTAAAGCAAAACCCATTTTACCGCTGGAGTGGTTGCCTATAAAGCGCACCGGGTCAATATTCTCGTAAGTAGGTCCGGCTGTGATAAGGATTTTTTCGCCTTTAAAGCGGGTATCATCAGCCAAGCGGGCATGTATGGAGTAAAGAATTTCTTCCGGTTCAGCCATACGGCCCTCACCGTTTAAACCGCTGGCCAATTCGCCTTTTGCAGCGGGAATAAGCATGTTGCCATACGCCTGCAACATTTCTACATTACTGCGTGTAGCAGGGTGGCTGTACATATCTAAATCCATTGCGGGGGCAAACATTACCTTGCAGCGGGCGGAAAGGTAAGTGGCAAGTAAAATATTGTCGCAAATGCCGGTGGCCATTTTAGCCAGTGTGTTGGCTGTTGCCGGAGCAATCACCATAATGTCGGCCCACAGGCCCAACTCTACGTGGTTGGTCCACTCCCCACTTTCGCGATTGGCAAATTGGGTATGTACTGCATTTTTAGATAGCGTGGCCAGTGTAAGCGGGGTAATAAACTCCGTAGCATCAGGCGTCATGATTACCTTTACCTCGGCACCGTTTTTAACCAACAGACGCACAAGGAAAGCTGCTTTGTAGGCAGCAATACTACCGGTTACACCCAGCAGAATTTTTTTGCCGGCCAGCATGAATTATTTCTGGTTCTCTCTGGCAGGATTGCGGAAGTAAACCTTGTCGGCCATGAACTCTTCAGTAGCAATCATAACGGGCTTTGGTAAACGCTCGTAGAAAGCAGAGATTTCAATCTGTTCACGGTTTTCAAATACTTCTTCCAAAGTATCGCTGTCTGAAGCAAACTCATTCAGTTTAGAAGTTAACTCTTCTTTCAACTGGGCTGAGATTTGGTTAGCGCGTTTGGAGATGATAGAGATAGACTCATAAATGTTACCTGTTTTGTCTTCCAGCTTGGTTAAGTCGCGTGGAATAGTTGATGTAGGTACATTTTGGTACTGTGTGATATTAGCCATAATCTTAAGATTTATTTTCGGATGAATATTTTTTAAGGAGACTGTTGGTTTGCAAGATAAGGTAATCTGCTTCTTTACGGTACTTGCCCGTAGGGTAACTTTCAATAAAACTGTTGTAGGCTTTTACGGTGGCCTCCAGGCGTTCCTGCTTTTTTTCTTCTACGCTGTTTTTGGCCAGCAGAAAATATGATTTTACAATCAGGAATTCCACTTCTTCGCGTTGAGGCAAATCGGGGAAGTCTTTAATAGCATTCTTCAGCGCAACAATGGCGGCCTTATAATCTTCCACACGGTAATAAAGCTTTGCGCCTCTGTAAGTCTTTTCAGCCAGCTTTGCCCGCATTTTATCAATGTTGGCGTTGCATTGCTCAATGTGTTTGCTCTCAGGGAAAAGTGTGGCAAATATTTTATACTCTTCAATAGCTTTGAGTGTGTTGCTCTGGTCCAGTTCTGATGAGTACGTTTCTTCCATAATGCAGTTGGCATACATGTAATAACACTCTTCGGTATGTTTGGCTGCGGGGTAACTTTCTACGTAAGTTTTAAAGAGGTAACCGGCTATGGTGTACTGGCGAAGGTTGTAATTACAGTAAGCGTTGTAATACATCATTTCCTCTGCTTTGGCTGTGCCGCTGTAGTAGTCCTGCAGTTGCTCATAAAGCGTTAAAGCTCTGAAATAGTCTTTCTTGGCATAGTACTTTTCTGCTGCTTTCAGTTTCTCCGCGTAGTCGGGGTTCTTAAGCACACGGTTGTACTTGCTGCAGGAACTGAACAGCAGAATAAGGGCTGAAAATATGTAAATTACGTAAAGGCGCACGATGCAATAAACCGCAAAAATAAGGGATTTATTGCCCAATGGAAAGAGTTTTTTAATTAGCTGACACACAATCATCGTCAGCTTTGCCCTTGGCTTAAGGTACAATTTTTGTAAATTGACGGGCCTATGTTACTTCGATTACGTGTTTTACTGCTACTTGCGCTAAGTGCCTTTTTGGGTGCTAAAGCTCAGAAAATGAGCGAGGAGAGGTACAAACACGTTATAGATTCCATGATTATTGCTGATTCTCTTTCTGCTACGTATGAAGAGGATGAACCCTATTATTTTCCCGGCAACCGGCCAAAACCCAAGCGGGAAGAGGTGGTAAAATTTGCTACCAATTATATGGGTTTACGCTACCGCAGGGGAGGAAGCACAGATAAAGGATTCGATTGTTCGGGCTTTACCTCGTATGTTTTTCGAAATTTCGGAGTGAAGCTGCCCCATACCTCAGCCGGACAATCCTTTTACGGCATTGAAGTGCCCAAAGATAAAATTACCAAAGGCGACCTCATTTTTTTTAAAGGAGCCAATACCCGCAAAAGAAGCATAGGCCATGTGGGCATAGTAATCTCTGAACGCGGACAACCTGTTAGGTTCATACACTCTTCTACCTCGGGCGGTATTCGTATAGATTATTTAGAAGCGCATTATTACCGACTGCGTTACGTAAGAACCCGCAGGGTGTTGTTGGAGTAGTTTATCGGTTGTTGGAAATATTTTCACTACTCTATATTGTACTCCTTCATCAGGCGGTAAATGGTAGACTTACCGATATCCAGTTTGCGGGCCACCAACAAAACGTTGTGGTTGTACTTGTCGAGAAAATGTTTCAGAATCCTGATTTCGTATTCGCGAAGCGAAAGTTCTTCATTCATCAACTCATTTACTTTAGTGCCACGTGTAAACTGAATATCTTCCGCTTTGATGGATTGGCCGGCAGCCATAACAGCAGCCAATTCTACCACGGCTTTTAGTTCACGCACATTACCCGGATAGTGGTAACGCTGCAATACATCAACGGCTTCTTTTGAAAAAGAGTATTTGGCTAATTTATTCTGACGTGAGAAGTCATCCAAGAAATGTTTGGCCAATAAAATAATGTCGTTGCCCCGCTCGCGCAATGGCGGTAAATGAATAGGCAAACCCAGTAAACGGTAATACAAATCCTGACGGAAATTTCCTTTTTCTACTTCCTCCAGCAGGTTACGGTGAGTGGCCACCACAATGCGCGCTTTGAGCGGAACGTTTTCATTTCCTCCTACACGAATCATTTCTTTCTCCTGCAACACGCGCAACAATTTGGCTTGCATGTCAAGCGACATTTCACCTATTTCATCCAAAAAAATGGTTCCTTTTCCGGCAGCTTCAAAGCGACCAATTTTGCGGCCTGTGGCTCCTGTAAAGGCTCCTTTTTCATGCCCGAATAATTCACTTTCAATTAACTCCCTTGGAATGGCCGTTACGTTAATTGCCACAAAAGGTTCTTTTTTTCTGATGGAGTTGTAGTGAATGGCTTTGGCCACCACTTCCTTACCTGTTCCTGTTTCACCGTAAATGGAAACGGTAATGTCTGTTTTAAGGGCTTTTTCCAGCAAACGGAAAATGCCTTTCATCACGTCACTGTTTCCTACAATGCTTTTATGGAAATCATAGGTTTTTTCGAGTTCTTCTTTAAGGGTATCCAGTTCCAGTTTCAACTCACTCTTGGTGCGGATGTTGTTGAGCGTGTTGAGCAGCCTGGTTTTGGTGTCGTTGTCTTTGGTAATGTAATCGTAAGCGCCTTCTTTCAACAGGTTAATCGCAGTAGAAATGTCTGTTTGGCCTGAGAGAATGATAACGTTTATGTCCGGGTCAAAATTTTTGATTTTCTTTAATACGTCAGCACCGGTCATATCCGTGAGTGAATAGTCAAGCGTGATAACATCCGGTTTTTTGTGCAGGTTATCTACACATTCTTTTCCGCTGCTGAAAGCATGTACTTCATGTTCGGGGTTTAGTTCCAGTATATAGCGAAGCATACGGCTATACACCGGATCATCTTCTACCATAAAAATTCGCAACAGTTGGTTGTCTTTGTCCATTGGTTGGGTTGGTGGGTTAGTTGTTTTTAAACGAGCCGTTGAATCGGCCGGATATGTTGAGCGTGGGGCCTGAGGTGTGGTAAAGTTTGCAGTTGAACAAACACTTTACATCCATTAAGGCAGTACCTGAGACTAATCTTTTTCCGGAAGTAATAATGTTGAAATTGCTACCGGTCTGGTCTCCGTTGCTGGTCCACACTGTTCCTGTTTTGTCAACCCATTCTATGGTGATGCCGTTGGGTGTAAGTAATGTGGCAAAAGGCACACTGCCCGGTTGAAAAAAGTTTTCAAAATCACTTTCACTCGGGTTGGAACCAGTAAAGAGGAGGGTAGATTTATTAACCGAAAAAATGGCGGTATTGGAGTTGGTTTGTTTGAGCGTGGAGTTAAAAGAAATGCTGGACGAATCGGGCGGTGTAGCAGTAAACCGCTGATTGATTTGTGTGTTGAAATAGTTATTTACATTCTCATATAATTTGATGGAATCCACACCTATCAAACCGGTAAACTGAACCAATGTTGTTGAATCAACAGGTGTGACAATAACTACCGGAGGTTCTTCGTCAACCGGATATTTTTTGCAGGCAGCAAACATGGTCAGCAGACCTATGGCACTAAAGCAGAGGAGTAAATGTTTTCGGGACATGTTTACAATTATAGTACTTTGTCCCGAAATGGGCTAATTATTTCAGCATATAATCTTCGAGCATCTGCTGTATGGCTCGTGAACAAACGTCCTCCAATATAGCAAAGTTATCTAAGGCAAAAGCTCGGGGATGCTCATTGGAACTACAACTTTCCAGTTGAAGAATGATTTCTTTCATCCCTGAAATCCCATAGCTGATCAGGTTGGCCTTTAATGAATGGGCAATGCTGCCTACCTGCTGCCAGTTCTCCGTTTGAATGGCTTGTTTAATGTCGATTAAGGTATCGGGTGTAATGGTGGCAAACATTTCTACCATCTCTTTCATAAAAGCGGGGTCATCTCCGCCAATATCTTTTAATGTAGCAAGGTCGTATAAACGTTCTGACATACTTTATTCAATGATTAGTTTTTGAGTGAATGTTCCCTCCGTTGTTTGCAATTGAATGAAATATATGCCCGCTGCCAACGATGATAGAGGCAAAACGTATGTGTTGTTTTGTGCCGGTATGGTGAAGGTTTGTATGCTTTTGCCTGTTACATCCGTTAAACGACCTGTTGCATTTTCTCCTCTGCTGCTCCAGCTAATCATGGCTTGTGCTTTTGCCGGATTTGGGAATACAGAGAAATGGAATACTTCTTCTATCGTATTTATTCCTGTGCCTATTACCCGTATATAATTGGTTTGTATCTCTTCATCAAAACCAAAAGCATTGCTAGCTTTAAGGGTAACGGAATAGAAACCGGTTGCTGAGAATACTACCTTAGGATTTTGTGAAGCGGAGGAACTGCCAACATAACTTACGGTGTTAGGTGCAAAGGTCCACAACCACGATGTGGGATTGTTTGAGGAAGAGTCTGTAAAACTTACCACTGTGCTAAGTGTAGGGTACAGGTTATCGGCACTAAAACCTGCTACCGGTGGTGGAGAAAGTTGATTCACCACATGAATGTAAGAAGTTTTTTGCAACGATTTATTTCCAAAGGCATTCGTGGCCCGAAGAGTTACATGGTAATAACCGGTATCATTAAAAATTACTTTAGGGTTTTGTGAAGTCTGACTTGTTCCGCCAATGTAACTGATGGTATTGGGAGAGAAGCTCCACAGCCAAGCAGTGGGTGCATTGGTTGAGCTATCGGTAAAGTTGACAGATATGGAAGGCGTGGTTACTTGTTTATCAACTCCGAAAGCAACTACCGGTGTTGAGCCGATTTGTATGTAATTACTGCGCAAGGTATCGTCACTACCTGCTGCATAAGCGGCTCTGAGTTTTACAGAATAAAATCCGGTATCGCTAAAGAGTACTTTGGGGTTTTGTGAAGAGGCATTTGTGCCACCAACGTATTGGAACGTATTGGGTGTAATGGTCCATTGCCATGCGGTAGGAGCAGCCGGAGTAACTAGACTTTGGTCAGTAAAGGTTATTGTATCAGTAACGGTGGCTTTTGTTCGTGATGCAGTAAAGCGGGCTTTGTTTACAAATACAGAAGCACGGTAAACATCGCGGTAACGTATAACCGTAGAACCGCCAATGCCTGTGGTCACCACAATTTCCAGAACCGGTATTTTTTGCCCGGCTGCGAGCCATTTGTACTCAGTAAAATTTTTGGTTACGGGCAGGTTAATAAATTGTGTTTTGAGCGTGTCGGTGTGCCGTACCACACTTTTTACACGTATGCAGTTGAATGTTCCGTAAGGTGTGGTGATACTACCCCAACCATCAACGGTGTTGATTCTTCTACCCGATGAGGCTATCTGAGCAACTATGGCATTGGCTTCGGATGAAGAGTAACTGTTGGTATCAGCATTACCGTAATTGAGCGGAAATTTATAGATAATGTCTTTGCCCGTGTAGGTTTGTGTCAGCGGAAGCGGAGACGCACTTGCTGTAAAGCCTCTGCCATCGGCTACAAAAGAGCCTGAACTGTTTTTGTAGAAGGTGTAAACATCGGTTGCTTGTACAACGCCAATGGTCATGTCACCATCATATTTTCCGTAGCTGGATGAACCGAACGAGAGCAGGTAAGCAATGTTGATGGATGCAGGTGTTTTGAAAGCTGCAATATCCTGATTGGTTGGAGTAAGAAAACTGAAATCCCAGGTTTGGTTGGTGCCGGTTTGGTTAAGCAGGCCTGATGAAACCACAGACGAGGAAATGCTGTAACGCACCGTGTCACCTGCCACCGGCATATCTGATGAGCTGATGGTTATTTGTGCGTTTGAAATACTGAAGGCCATAGTGGCAATCAGTAAAAAGCATATTTTTTTCATGTGTAAAGTGAGTATATAGTAAAAACAAAGTTATAGGAATAAATGAAAACTCCACTACCGATTATAGTTGGTGCTTTTCGTTCTTAATTAGTCGGTTTATTTTCCATTCCACAGTTTGGCGGAAAGGATGTTTTCGTTCTTTACACTCTTCTATCTGACATATGTGACAAGAGACAGGAAGGCACGGATCGGCATGAATAAAGAGTTCTACTTTATCGGGAAATTGCTTTCGAAAAACATCTTCCAAAGATTGCACTCCCTGATGTGCGCGATCGAGGTTCCAATACCAGGGCAGGGTCATGTGGCAATCAATGTGGTAGGAGTTGCCGTACTTCAGAATCCTGAAGTTGTGAATGTCTATCCATTCCTTCTGCCGGTACTCGTTGATAATGGTTTCAATTTCCTGCAATACTTCTTCATCTACTTCATCCATCAAACCGGCCAGACTTTTTCGTACCAGTTTGTAACCGGTTAAAATAATCACCACTCCGAAAACGATAGCCAGTGCCGCATCTAACCAGTTAATTCCCGTAAAGTAAATGAGTACTAAGCCTGCAAAAAGACCTATGCTGGAATAGGTATCGCTGAGCAGGTGTTTGCCATCAGCCACCAAAGTAAGACTACGAAATTTTTTTCCATATTTTACCAGCACATTGCCCATCACAAAATTGATAATACCTGAGGCGCCTGTAATTAACAAGCCCGGGCCCAAATGCTCTAATTGTTTTTGGGCCATTAGTGAAAATATGGCCTTCACAATAATGGAAACACCTGCCACCAAAATCATGGCTCCTTCAAATCCGGCTGAGAAAAATTCTATTTTACCGTGCCCGTAAGGATGATTTTCATCTTTGGGTTGTGCCGCATAATACAAACTGAAAATAGCAAATGCCCCGGCAGCCACATTGATAATGGACTCTAAGGCATCACTGAAAATAGCATCTGATTTAGTGAGGAAATAGGCAAAAAATTTCATGCCCATTACCAACACACCTGTAACAACCACCCATTTTAATGCGCGTGACTGCAGCCGGAATTCCTTTTGGTCAGTATCGGTCAAAATTTTATAGCAACTCGTTGGCTAAGTTAGCCAGTTCAGAGCGTTCTCCTTTTTCTAAGGTAATGTGGGCATAAAGCGGATGATTTTTTACCTTATCAATCATGTACGATAAACCGTTTGATTGTGAATCCAGGTAAGGGGTGTCAATCTGGTAAATATCTCCGGTAAATACAATTTTAGATTTCTCTCCGGCACGTGTAATAATGGTTTTTACCTCATGCGGAGTAAGGTTTTGCGCCTCATCTACTATGAAAATAATGTTGGATAAACTGCGTCCGCGAATGTAGGCCAGTGGTGTAACCACCAACTTTTCCTGATTCACCATGTCCGTAATTTTATGGTGTTCTTTATCCTTCTCATCAAACTGATTTTGTATCAGTTTCAGGTTATCCCACAGGGGTTCCATGTAGGGGTTTATTTTTGATTTCACGTCACCCGGCAAATACCCGATGTCTTTATTACTCAAGGGTACAATAGGGCGAGCGAGGTATATCTGCCTGAAATTACTTTTCTGCTCCATAGCAGCAGCCAATGCAAGCAGGGTTTTACCTGTTCCTGCCACACCTTGTATAGTTACCAAAGGAATGTTGGTGTTCAGTATAGCATGTAAAGCAAAGGCCTGTTCTGCATTGCGGGGTTTTATTCCGTAACAACCTTTCTTTTCTACTTTGTCCAGTCGGTCTTCTATCGGATTGTAAAAAGAAAGTACAGAAGTTTTGCTGTTTTTAAGAATGTAGTAGTGATTGGCAAAAGGCTTGTTTTTGAAAACTTTTTTCCATTCAATAAAACCTTCGTGGTAAAGGGTGTCAATCACTTCAGGTTTTACGCCTTCTATAATGGAACGGCCGGTGTAAAGCCCTTCGAGGTCCTTTATTTTTCCGGTTTCATAATCCTCCGCAGGGAGGCTGAGCGACTTGGCCTTTAAACGCAGGTTAACGTCTTTGGTTACCAGCACCACTTTGCGGTCGGGCATTTCTTTCTGAAGCGCCAGAGCTGCATTTAAGATGCGGTGGTCGGCCTTTCGTTCCCCGAATATTTTTTCTGCATCCTGCAAACTTTTTTCATTCATCAGTACCCTGAATTTTCCTTTGGTAGGGCCATTCAATGGTATCCAATTGTTGAGGGTATACTCGCCCGAAAGTTTATCTAAAAAGCGGATGAATTCGCGGGCTTCAAAATTGATAATATCGTTGCCCTTTTTAAAATTATCCAGCTCTTCTAAAACAGTAATGGGGATGGCTACATCATGCTCGTCAAAGTTTTTTACAGCGTTATGATCGTAGAGTATTACGGAGGTGTCGAGAACAAAAGCCTTCTTTTCTTTTTTCTCTTTTTTCTTTAGCGCCATTCGCAGGTTTATAAGGTGAAATTAATGGTGTGGAACTTTACCGAAATTGAATAAAGAAGCGCACAAAACAGTTCACTTCTTTTCAACATATGCGCAAAAGTTGTATAGATGATTGATAATCATAAAAAAAGGCCCGACAAAGCGGGCCTTTCAGGTAAAATAAAAAAGGTTACAGTTTTACGAACTTCAATGTTTGTGAACGGTTGTTGTGTTGGTTCACCTGAATGAAGTAAATGCCTTTAGCCAATTGCTGAATATCAATTTCGTCACAGTTGCCTGTTTGGGTGAGTAATGTGGCACCGGTAACATCGCGGATAAGGAGTTGTTCAATTTCACTGCTGTTGTTGAAGTGTAAGGTTGATTGCGCAGGATTAGGATAAAGTGAAACCACGTTGGCTGCAACTTCCGGTGTACTGCTCACCTGACTAACCGTAACAGATTTGATGTAGTTTACGTCTGTTACCAATCCGTTTTTGTAAATAACGTGGGCATATTGATGCAGGTATTGGTTGCCGTACCAGTAAAAAGTAGAATCATGTGTTACTTTCGGAAATCCGGGAGCAAGTACCCACTGTCCGGCTGTTGCGCTGGTTTTGATAAAAAGGCTGTCAATTACATTTTCTCTGCTAACTTCCAGTAAGGCAGGGAAGGTACCCATTGGCACAACCATGCTTCCTTCAGCAATAATTTCTTTTGAATCATTGTGCGTTGATTTGTACCAAAGTGAATCAATGCCAGGTTGCCCTACAGATGCACCGGAGGCTTTGTACTCAATAACAGGATTGGTGTTGTTGATGCTGCCGTATTGTACCGGGAAAGAGTATACTTTAAGGGGAGCAGGAAATTTAAGTGCTACATCGGTACCTGTACCGAAAACGTCACCATACATACCTATAAGATAAGCTCCGGTGGCGTCAATCTTTGCAAATTTTTGTGAATTGTCACCTACTTCCCACATTACATGAGTTGCTCCCGGGAAGTTGCTGTTGCCGTTTACCTGCGAAGGCGTGCGCACATAAGATGTGTCATCGGCACCGGTTACTGCGGGAACATTGGTGAAGTTCCATGTATTAGTTGTGCCGCTTTTGCTGAACACAAACGGAGGATTGGGCTCATTGGCATCATGGTACGTAAACATGGTATTGTTTACAGGCGCATTGGCTACTGTAAAACTTACCTGTGCAAAGGAGATTGCCGGAACAATCGAAATAGCAAATAAAGAAAGTAATTGTTGTTTCATGGATAATTATTTTTTCAATATTAGCGCATGTGATACAGATTAGCAATCACATATTAGTAGTAACTGTGTTGGTTTACACTTAAATTGTACCCGCAAATGAAACATTGGTTCACCACCCTTATTTTACTTTTTTCGCTGCTCCATGTATTTGCAGAAGTGTTTAAAGGCGAAGCATCCGCAGATACTGTGGTGACTTCCTCTGCAAACAACCTGAAACACCGGGTGGAGCTTACTTCTCAATACACATTTAATGGAATATTGACAGGCGTGGGATATGCTTATTGCCGACCTGAATATGAAGTGGCTGTTGCATTGCGCGCACCTTTAATCAATGTGGCCAAACTGACTTACGGTGGAACAGGTGGGCAAATCAGTTTCAGAAAATTATTTCCGCTGAACATTAAAAACACCCGCATGGTGGTGGACCTTTCTTATGGCAACCTGCTTTATGGAACGCACTCGCCCGTTGACGACAGGAAAGGTTTGTATCAACTGCATGAAGTATACCTGAACTACGGCTGGATGTGGCGCACCCAACGACTCTCCATTGCTAACACATTCGGGTACGGCACTTATACTGAAACACAAACCAATTTTTACTCATCAGGAGATTTGAAATTGCACGGACACGGAGCGCAGGTAAAGTTGTGGATAGGATATGATTTTTAGAACACTCAAGTTTCTTTTGTTTTGTTTAACCTTTTGGTTGATGAGTGCCTGCCGTGATGAAACTCCGGAAATCAATAACCTGAACGGGGACAAAATTGCTGTAATAGGGCACAGAGGATGCGGACCGAGAACTGCAGCTAACCCTACTCCTGAAAACAGTATGGCCTCAGTGCAGAAGGCGTTGGAGCTTTATGCTGCATCAGGTGTGGAGGTGGATGTGCAAATGAGTCGTGACGGAGTACTGTTTTTATATCACGATGATTACCTCGAAACGCAAACCAATTTATCGGGTTGCATTTACCAATACACTGCAGAGGAACTTCGGGCATGCAAATACAAAAATTCCGACAGTTATTTGCTTTCCTTAGAAGAACTTTTCCAGTATTGCTCCTCACTTGATTTTATCCCGTTTATCATGTTGGATAATAAACTTGACCTGCCCTGCAATATCAGTTCAAGTGATGAGTATCTTGATTACATTTATCTTTACGTACAAAGTATCACTCAACTTATTGACCGTTTTCAGGTATATGAACAAGTATATCTGGAGTCCAACTTCGATGTTTTTTTTGATTTAATGCAACAAAGGGACTCCAGATTTAACCTGATGATAAACGGAAGTGTGACGGAACGTTTTCAGATTGCTAATACCAACAGCTACACCGGTATTATGACGGGGAATAACTCCTGCACCAATGAGAGTGTTGCTGCGGCTCACGCTTCCGGATTAAAGGTCTCTATCTTTGGTGTAGTGAATACAAGTGATGCCGAATCTGCCATTGAAAAATCTCCCGACTTCATTCTTACGGATGATGTTCCGATGGTGAATCAGTTGTTGAAGTGATTGGTTGAGTATTCAGGTCTTCTCTACGAGGTGCACCTGCAAACGGAACGATAATTTTTTCCAGACCTCTCCAAAAACCGATTTTATCCAGCAACATATTCAGGTAAGGGGTAATCACACAGTAGGCGGTATTTTTCTTTCCGCTGTGGTGTAACGCATGGTCTTTTGCTGATTGAATTAAACGTAAGTCTTGTAACCAACGAACAGGTAACGGAATTTTAGCTCGGGGCACATGAGTGTATTTATGTAATTGATTGGCATTGGCACCCAGCACACAAAATAGCCAAACGTGCCAGCTAAGCCAACCGCCCCACCACGCAGCCAAAGCAATAAGTGCTGAACATAAAGCAAGATCCCATGAACTTTGCCACCAGTTTTTTTGAGTGAATGCAGCAGGTTGTTCATGGTGAATGGTGTTGGGTACGGCAATCCATTTACCATACACGGGAGTTTGATCGGTACCGAATGTATCCTCAGCCCAGTGAACAAAGCCGGATACAAAATCTATAGCGAATAGTGTAAGTGCACATTCGAAAATAAGCTGAATATAGTGGGTCATTGCCGGATTAAGATTGAGGTGAAACAAAGGATAAAACAAGAAAAATTAAAGCAGGAAAGGAGAGGAGCAGAAAATACGGACCTCCGGAAAAACCTTCCCGACTGACATACATGTAAACGTAAAAGAGCACCAGACTTACCAAAGAGATTAAACTACCAATGCGCTCATTTTTCCATGCCCACAGAAAGCCCAGTATAACTCCACCGGGGAAAAGCAACATGGCTCCGGCTTCTTCTAAATTAGGTTTTATGGGGTCGCCAAAAATCATGACAAGTAAAAACAAAGAAATGAACACACTAATGCCACGGTTTATGTTGCGGGTGATGTTGATGAATAAATTCATATTTGTATTGTATTAAGGTTATTTTACTTTGCCGTTGAACGTGTACCTTTCTTTGGCATTAAATCCGAAGGATACTCCAACTCGGGTGCCGTTTTTACTGGGGATGATGTAGCCGTTTACCGGAATATTCAACTTGCCTGATTTAAATGTTTTACCAAAAGCAAATACAAAATTAGTATGTAAGGTAACATCTCCTCTGCTGTCAATACGTGTTTCCATATTGCGGGGTTGTGATTGTTCCGTAGTATCGTTTTTCAGGTGCCAGTTGTTGTTACGGTCATAAAAGCCTTCTGCTTTTTTAGCAAACGCTACCGTTGGTCCAAAGGCAAATTCCCACCCGCTTTTGTTGCTGCGCAGCCCGTTCATAAAGGTGAAGCTGGGAATAAGTAAGCCTTGGTCTAAGCCTGTGAGCATGGGCACAAATTCAAACAAAGCCTGAAAATTCCCTTCATTGAGGTATTGCCGCTCAAACTGGTAGCCGAACTGAAACATTACCGGGTGTGCATTAAAGCCGCCAGTGTTACTGGGTGCTTTTAGTACAGCGGCATCGTTTCCTGTAAAGTAGGTGAATCCCATCCGCGGACCATCACTGCGCAAACGTAGTTCATACGGGTTGTTCACCGCATTGTCGTAATCATCTTTGCGTGTAAGTTTCGATACCAAGTCGGCTTCGTTCTGTATCCCGAACATATCGTTCATGGTTACTTTAATCATGCTTTTTATTTCAGCAGGAATGTTGAGGAATTCATTCACTTGTACTTTTTCAAACTGCCCGTTTTGTACATCCAGTATTTTAAAGGTCACAATAATCTGGTCCGACATTTCTTCTACTGAGCCGGTAAACATTTTTTCTACTTTCAATTTTTTGCCCAGCTCAGTAAGGCATAATCGGCTGTAACAATTGTTGATTTTAATGGAGTCTTTGGAAGTGAGGTACTCCAAATCATATTTATCGAGCAACTGAAACCGTTTCAGTTTTTCAAGCTCCACACGGGTCATAGCTGTAACCGGATTGGAGGGAGTGCTTACCCTGCTGTTTCTGGTGTCTATGTCAATAAAAGCGATACTCGGATTTTCAGGTCCGGCTGCCATCAATTTTACAGCTGATGTAAAAATGAGCAGGCTGGTGAAGAAAAGATTTTTTGTGTTCATGGTTGGTGTTTTTTTATGTTACAAAGCAAGCGTGTTCCATCGGGGCAATAAAACGGGATAGTGCCTGTAGAAGTTGATGTTGCCGTATAGTGCATATATTTCAATGTTCAATCACTAATCTATGCTACATTTTTGCGTATAAAGATTACCCGGGAACAGCATTTACGGTTTTGTGCAAATATTTTTATAGCTTTGAAATGCAAAACCGTAAATAATAATGCCGACTTTAACTTACCAGGAACAGTTTATCCATATTCTTAAAGAGTTGGTACCGGGCAATGTTTCGCTGGCCAATGAGATAGCCTCGGTACTCAACATCAGCATGGACAGTACTTACCGCAGACTTAGAGGTGAAACGGAATTAACCATTAACGAGGTAGTGAAACTCTGTCACCATTTTGATGTTCCGCTCGAAGCACTTAACGACCAATTACCCGGTGTGGTTACTTTTAAGTTTACACCTGTACTGGATGATGAGGAAAGTTTCCATGCTTACCTTAAAGGCTTGTACCAAGAGTTAAACGGACTTCAAAAATTTGAAAACAAACGCATTTTTTTCGCTGCGGAAGACGTACCCGTTTTTCACCATTTTTCGTATCCGCACCTATCTGCATTTAAGCTCACGTATTGGATGAAATCCATACTCAATGTGGCCTCCCTGCAAAACAAACATTACCACCTCAACCACATTGATGCAGCGTTGTTAGAAACCGCAAAGCAAGCGGGATTGGCTTATAGCCGTGTTCCGTCTACTGAAATATGGACCGAAGAAACCATTATGAGCAACCTGAAGCATATTCGTTTTTATTGGGATGCAGGATTTTTCACTACGCGTGAAGATGCTTTATTGGTGATAGAGGATTTCAGGGAAATGTTAAAACAAGTACAACGTCAGGTAGAGACAGGTAAAAAGTTTACTGCGGAAGGCACCATGACGGCTGTGGATTATACCTTCTACCTTAGCGACCTGATGTTTGGGAACAACTGTGTGCTCATTAAAGCCGATGATAAAATCAGCAGTTTTATCAGTTACAATTCTTTTAACAGCATGCGCACCACCAACCGGTTTTTTAATGAACAAAATGAACGCTGGATGAATAACCTCATTTCCAAATCAACGATGTTGAGTGGTGTGGCGGAGAAATTGCGCAACCAGTTTTTTAAATCCATGTTCAAAAAAGTGGATGAGTTAATACAATACATCAACGAGTAAGTATGAAAGATTTTAAACGCTACTTTGCCATACCCGCACCACCGGAAGAGGTGTATCTGGCATTAACCAACCCGCTCACCATTTACCTGTGGACAGGAGAAGAAGCGGAAATGAGCACAGAGCCGGGTTCGGAGTTTTCTCTTTGGGGTGGCAATATCTGCGGCAAAAACCTGGAGTTTGAAGAAAGCAAAAAGATAGTGCAGGAGTGGTATTTTGGCGACCGTCCGGAGCAATCCATTGTTACCCTTAAGTTGCATAAAACAGATAACGGGCAAACCTCAATTGAGCTGCACCAAACCAATATTCCTGATGAAGACTTTCAAAATATTCAGGATGGCTGGACAGGTATGTACTTTGGTGCCCTGAGGGAGTTTTATGAGGAATGAGAGGTTAAGGCATTTGTGTATTCGGGACATAAATCAGATACATTAGTTATTAAAGCCGAATTTATACTGCCACAGATTGCACAGATTTTCACAAAAGAATTCTTTGCCATGGTTCGTGACACGAACCACAACGGAAATTCTCCGTAACCAATAACTAATATCCAATCAACCAATACCCAATCCTCTAAGGTACCCTAGAGTTTCTCCTTCAAATACTTTCCCGTATAGCTTTTTTTCTCTTTCACTAAGTCTTCCGGTAAGCCGGCAAACACCAATTGTCCGCCCGCATCGCCACCTTCGGGGCCCAGGTCAATAATCCAGTCGGCACATTTAATTACCTCCATGTTGTGCTCAATAATCAATACGCTGTTGCCTTGTTCAATCAACGCATTAAACGAAAGCATCAGTTTTTGAATATCGTGAAAGTGTAGTCCGGTGGTGGGTTCATCAAAAATGAAGAGAATGTGTTCCTTGCCGCTGTTGCTGCTTTTGCCTAAGAAAGAAGCCAGTTTAATGCGTTGCGCCTCACCACCGCTTAAGGTGCTGCTGCTTTGTCCAAGTTGCACGTAACCCAAACCTACATCGTTCAGTGGTTTTATTTTATTGACAATACTTTTTTCATCTTTAAAAAATTCCAGTGCTTCTTCCACACTCAACCGCAATACCTCGCTGATGTTTTTGTTGTGGTATTTCACTTCCAGTACCTCGTCTTTAAAACGTTGCCCTTTACAGTCTTCGCACAACAAATGAATATCGGCCATAAACTGCATTTCAACGGTTACCTCGCCTTCGCCCTGGCAGGTTTCACAACGGCCCCCTTCTACGTTAAAACTAAAATGCTGCGGTTTAAAAGCCCGGTTTTTGGAGAGCGGTTGCTGGGAGAATAAATCGCGTATGCTGTCGTATGCTTTAATGTAAGTAACAGGGTTACTGCGCGAACTTTTACCAATGGGGTTTTGGTCCACCAGTTCTACCTGTTTAATGTTTTTAAGTTGGCCTTGTAGTTTATCAAACGCTCCTGTTTTTTCACCGGCATAGTTGCCTGTGTGTTTTTGCAGGGCAGGGTAGAGGATGTTTTTTACCAGAGTGGTTTTACCGCTTCCGCTTACACCGGTTACCACCGTCATTACGTGTAGAGGGAATTTCACACTTACATTTTTCAGGTTGTTCTGGCGTGCTCCGGTAAGCTCCACAAACTCGTTCCATTTTCTGCGTTTGGTTGGTACAGGAATTTCCATGCGTTGCGAAAGGTATTGCCCCGTTAAACTGTTTTTATCTTTCTTCAGTTCATCCAGTGTGCCTTCAGCAATAATCTCCCCTCCGTGTATGCCGGCCAGCGGACCAATATCAATGATGTGATCAGCCACTTGCATAATTTCTTCATCGTGTTCTACCACAATTACGGTATTGCCCACATCGCGCAGTTGTTTTAAAACTGTGATGAGTTTTTGTGTATCGCGACTGTGCAGGCCAATGCTGGGCTCATCCAGTATATACATGGAACCAACTAAGCTACTTCCTAAAGAGGTGGCTAAGTTGATGCGTTGTGTTTCACCACCCGAGAGGGAGTTGCTCAAGCGGTTCAGACTTAAATAACCCAGCCCCACATGCTCGAGGTAATTGAGGCGGTTGCGTATTTCGGTCAATATCCGTTCAGCAATGCTTTGGTCGTGTTGGTTCAATTTCAGTTCATTGAAAAACACACGAGCATCACTCACACTCATCAGCATCAGTTCGCTCAGGCAGCGGTAGTCATCGCTTTTCTTAAAACGTGTGTCAGCAAGTTTAACGTAGTTGGCATCGGTTCTTAAGCGCGTACCCACACAATCAGGGCAGGTAGTTTTGCCCCGGTAGCGGGCCAGCATTACACGGTACTGAATTTTGTAGGTTTGTCCTTCTAAAAATTTAAAGAAACCGTTTATACCTTCCCATTCCTTGTTACCCCGCCACAAAATATCTTTCTGTGTTTTGTTAAGCTCATAATAGGGGCGGTGTATAGGGAAATCAGCTTTGCGGGCATATTTGATAAAGTGGTCTTTCCACTCGCTCATCTTTTCGCCTTTCCAGGGGGCAATGGCATCTTCATAAACAGATAAACTTTTATCGGGCACCACCAGGTCTTCATCAATGCCTATAACAGAACCAAAACCTTCGCAGGTTTTGCATGCTCCGTAAGGATTATTAAAGCTGAAAAAATTAACGGTAGGTCGCTCAAAAAGTTGTCCGTCTAGTTCAAACTTGTTGGAGAATTGGTGCAATTGGCGTTTATCTTTTTCGTCAACGGTTTCAACCAAACATTCTCCGTTGCCTTCCTGAAAAGTAGTTTGTACCGAATCAGCAATACGGTTGTTGTGGTCCTCATCCGTTTTGTTTACGGTAAAACGGTCAACCAGCAGAAACAAGGTTTTATCGCCTTTTTGTTTGAGCCAGGCATCCATTCCGTCAGCAATAAATTCTTCCAAACGCACTACATCGCCATTGGCATTCATTCGGGAGAAACCTTTTTGCAACAGAATCTCGAGTTCCTTTTTCAGTTCTTTTTTATCCTTGAGGTGATGCAGGGCCACCATCAGAAACACCTTGGTATCATCCGCATGTTGGTTGATATAGTTCACCACATCTTCAACCGAGTGGCTTTTTACCTCCATACCTGATTCAGGCGAATAGGTGCGACCAGCCCGTGCAAACAGCAGTTTCATGTAGTCGTAAATCTCCGTAGTGGTGGCTACTGTACTTCGCGGATTACGCGTGTTTACTTTTTGTTCAATGGCAATGGCCGGGGCAATACCTTTAATGAAATCCACATCGGGCTTGTTCATGCGTCCCATAAATTGACGTGCGTAGGCGGATAGACTTTCTACGTACCTGCGTTGCCCTTCGGCATACAGGGTATCAAACACCAGCGATGATTTACCTGAACCCGAAACACCTGTAACCACCACCAACTTATTACGGGGAATACTTACATCCACATTTTTGAGGTTGTGCATGCGTGCCCCTTTGATCAAAATATTTCTGTTGCTTGCAGGAGTTACTGAAGGAATTGTATTGTTGGCTTTTGCCATTGATTTTGCTACCATAGTATTGAGTTGCGCAAATGTCGGAATAAAACATAAAGGGGCAGAGATGAAAAAAGTTCATTCTGAAAAAAGTTTTCATCTTTTTTATCAGGTATTGTTTTTTCCGTTTTTTATATTAATTTTACAACATCAAATAACATTAACCGCAATCAATTAACTAAAAACAGGAACAAGCATATCGAATAAACTTCTACACTAATTTATTTTTTGTTTAACCCTTTAATTACCTACCTATGAACAGGGCAAAAATTAGTGATCAGGAGTTGATTGACTTGTATCTTGCGGGAAATGAAGCCTGCCTCGAAACTTTAATCAAACGTCACAAATCAAAGGTGTACACCACCATTTACCACATTGTGCTCGACCGCTACATGGCTGAGGACTTGTTTCAGGAAACCTTTATTAAAGTAGTACACACGTTTAAAAACGATAAGTACAATGAGGAAGGTAAGTTTTTACCTTGGGTGTTGCGTATAGCCCGCAACATGGCCATTGACCATTTCCGCAAAACCAAACGCACCCCCGTAATTACCGATACAGCCGGAAACGACATTTTATCTTACATCCAGTTGGCCGATGAATCAAGGGAAGATGTGATGATGCGCAAGGAAAGTGAAAGAACCGTACGTGAATTGGTGAAGCTGTTGCCTGAAGAACAACGCGAGGTATTGTTGATGCGCCACTACGGAGACATGAGCTTTAAAGAGATAGCCGATACCACCGGAGTAAGCATCAATACAGCTTTGGGGCGTATGCGTTATGCCTTGAATAACCTGCGTAAAATGATTGAAGAAAAAGAAATTGTGCTGAGGTAAAATAAACCCGGATATGCTGGCGTTATTAGGTTGTAAAATTCAAAAACAGCCTATGCGCAAAGTATACACAACTGACGATTTAATCCGTTTTATTTACCACGAAACTTCTGAGAATGAGGAAAGAGGCATTATGGAGCAACTTACTTCTGATGAGTCTTTTCTGCAAGAATACCGCAAGATGGTTAAAACGGTAACGGCTTTGGACGAGAAGCCGATGGAACCTCACCCCACCAGCCTGAGTATAATTATGGAATACTCGGCATCGCTCAACGAAAAAACGGTACATTAAGTTCCCTCAAAGCAGAAGGTTTGTTAGTTGCTTTAGCATCCAACAAATTCTATCTACTTTTGTTAACGAACCATGACCCGTAAAGAACGCTTCGAGCAGTTTATAGCTTATCAACTCAAAAATCACCCTCAGGCAGAAACGGAATTACATTACGGTAATCCTTTTCAGTTGTTGATTGCGGTGATACTTTCGGCACAGTGTACGGATAAACGTATTAATCTGGTTACTCCCGCTATTTTTGAAGATTTTCCCACACCACAAAGTTTGGCAGCTACTGATTTTGATACCCTGTTTCCTTATATCAAAACGGTAAGTTACCCCAACAACAAAACCAAACACCTTATTGGCATGGTACAAATGCTGGTGAGTGACTTTAACAGCGAAGTACCATCTACCATAGAAGAGTTGATAAAATTACCGGGAGTGGGGCGCAAGACGGCTAATGTAATTGCTTCAGTCATTTACAATATGCCCGCTATGGCGGTGGATACTCATGTGTTTCGTGTATCTGCACGCTTAGGACTCACACAACGCGCCAAAACCCCGTTGGAAACAGAGAAACAGCTGGTAAAATACATTCCTGAAGAATACATTGCACGGGCGCACCATTGGCTCATTTTGCACGGTCGTTATGTGTGTGTGGCCCGTAATCCTAAATGTGAGGAATGCGGGCTAAAAGATATGTGCCAGTATTTTGAGAAAAAATTTCTTAAAAAGGTAACTGTAAAATAGCTTGCCTTACCGGTTTTCTTTTTCTAATTTACCTGAAAATTTATTACGCACATGAAAAAGATTACAACCCTTATGGCCATCGGCTTATTACTCATTACCTGGAAAGCGAATGCACAAACTGTTACTGTTCCTGAAACAGTAAAAAAGTCATTTGAAATGAACTATTCTGCCGTTAAGCAAGCCAACTGGGAAAAGCAGGAGATTATTGTTTACAAAGCCACTTATGTGGAGAATGGAATAACCTACGAAACATTTTATACCTCCGAAGGTCAATGGCTGCGCACCTACAACGCGATAAAAGAAACCGATCTGCCTGTACAAATTACCAACCAGGTAACCACCATTTACAAAACATTTCAGATAGCCAAAACAGGTATGGAACTGAACAATGAGGGCAAGTTTTACCTTATACATTTGGAAAATGGTAAGGATCGAATGACACTCTACTTTAACATGAGCGGCAAACTGGTGAAGTAGTTTTTGTAGCGAATGAGAACGGTTGTGGAAAAGTATACTAAAAAAGAAATCACTACGTAACGTTTTGGCGTAGTGACCTCTTTAAATTTGAACATTATTTAATTACAGAAGTTATGAGCGATAATAAAGAAAAACTTAAAGCACTACAGCTAACCGTTGAGAAGCTGGAGAAGTCTTATGGAAAAGGCGTAGTAATGCGCATGAGTGACAGTAAAGTAGAGGGTGTGGAAGCTTCTTCTACGGGTTCATTGAGTCTGGATATTGCATTAGGCATAGGAGGGTTTCCCAAAGGCCGTATCATAGAAATATACGGTCCGGAGTCATCAGGTAAAACTACCCTGGCCATTCACGCTATTGCACAGGCTCAAAAAAACGGAGGCATGGCCGCCTTTATTGATGCAGAACACGCCTTTGATAAAAACTACGCAGAAAAATTAGGAGTAGATACCGAAAACCTGCTTATTGCCCAGCCGGATGACGGGGAACAGGCACTGGAAATTGCCGATAACCTCATTCGCTCCGGAGCTATTGATATCATTGTAATTGACTCTGTTGCTGCCTTGGTACCAAAAGCCGAAATTGAAGGCGACATGGGCGATTCTAAAATGGGTTTGCAGGCACGTTTAATGTCTCAGGCATTGCGTAAGCTTACGGGTACCATTAACAAAACCAATTGTGTTTGTATTTTCATCAACCAGTTACGTGAAAAAATAGGCGTAATGTTTGGTAACCCTGAAACTACTACCGGTGGTAACGCACTCAAGTTCTATGCTTCTGTTCGTTTGGACATTCGCAGAATTGGTCAGTTAAAAGACGGTAACGACATGGTGGGTAACCGTACCAAAGTTAAGGTGGCTAAAAATAAAGTGGCTCCTCCATTCCGCGTGGTAGAGTTTGACATCATGTACGGAGAAGGAATCTCTAAGGTTGGTGAGATTGTAGACTTAGGAGTTGATTTTGAAATCATTAAAAAATCAGGTTCATGGTTCAGCTACAACGAAACCAAAATCGGTCAGGGACGAGATGCTGTAAAACAGATGCTGCATGACAACCCTGAAATGGCGGATGAAATAGAGTTGAAAATACGTGAAAAAGCCATGACAGCCGGAGGACACCGTGCTAAGGTAGAAGCGGAATAAAACTAAAAGCAGTTAATACAGATGATAATGCCTTCTGAATTTTCGGGAGGCATTATTTTTTTGCCACATTCGCTTTGGACTTATCGAACCTGATGGGAGAGAAGTTGTAAATCATCAGTACCCTGGAGTAGCGGTAAGAGAAGGGAGAGAGCAACACAATTATACTCACAATAGTAGTGATGTATACCCATGTATCCGGGTCATTGAGTAATATATATAGCGCAACAGCAGATGTAATAGCCGTTGCAACCGATATAGCATAACTTACATACATGGCACCCCAAAAAAAGCCGGGTTCAATCTCAAATTCTAACCCGCACACCTCACAACTTTTGTTCATGTTAGTGAAGTTCCTTAAATCAGTAACGGGGTGAGAAAACATTTTTCCGCTCCGGCACCTGGGGCATTTGCATTGTACAATAGCCTGTAATTTATTTTCAGTAAGTTGATTGCCCATTTTTATGCTTGTTGAGATTTTGATTTGTGTGCCTTTGACTTTTTGTACCACATGTACCCGATGATACTCACCAACAGGTAAGGCAAAACCAGTAAATACAGTATTCCGTCATTTAATCCTGCACCCACCTTGCTATCTGAACCCTTTCGGGCTGTTTCCACGGCTGTCCGACACATGGGACACTGGGCAAGTGAAGACAAAGTTTGCATCAGAAACAGGAAGAGGAAAGCCACTTTGTATTTCATGGCGCAAAGTTATGTTTAAAATTGGTAATACGGAGAAATCATAAGGTAAACTATCACTCCGGTAATAGTTACATACAACCAGATGGGGTAACTGAAACGCACCAGTTTACGGTGAGTGGCTACATTGTTTTGCAAACCGTGGTAAAAACTAAGCAATACCAACGGAAGAACCAAAGCCGCCAATATAATGTGGGATATGAGTATGATTAAATACACCGGTCTCACCGGATTGTCAGCCGGGAACTTGGTTTCTTTTGCGAAGAAGTGAAACAATACATACGACACCAGAAACAGAGAAGAGAGTACAAAAGCAGTAAGGTTGATGCGTTTGTGAATGTCAATACGTTTCTTCTTGATATAATACAGGGAAAGCAACAGCAAAACACTGCAAGTACCGTTTATACAAGCGTTAAACAGGGGCAGTAATTTCACAAATTCAGGAGTGGTTTCAGGAGCGGGGATGAATTTTTGATTCAAGCTAACTACTAAGGCAAAAACTGCAATGGAAATCCCCAGTACAAATCTGAAGACCAGTTTATCGTTATTTTTTTGGTGTATTTCGTTCATGAATTTCTACCTGTAAAACCTTAATCTCGTCAATAAGTTTTTCTACTTCCTTAGGGTTGAGTCCATCGTAATATCCACGGATTCTTCTCCAGGGGTCTATTAAAATAAGGTTTTGGGTATGGTCAATGGTGGTGTCTTCAGCAGTTACGGGAACCAGATAGCCTTTTTCAGCTATTTCATACAGTGATTGTTTGCTGCCGGTTACAAAATGCCAACGGGCCGGGTCGGCTTTAAAGCGAGCAGCATACTCGGCCAATACAGGCACTGAGTCATTTTCAGGATCTACTGTGTGGGAGATATACTTCACATTGGGCATGGCTGCTGTTTTCTCCACCACTTTACTCAGGTTACGGTTGAGTTTAGGACAAATATCAGGGCAGGAGGCGAAGAAAAAGTCAGCTACAATAATGCTGGTATCAAAATCAGCCAATGATACAGATTTATTGGCCTGGTTGGTAAAGTTAAAATCGGGAATGGTGTGAAAAACGGTGTCTTTTATTTGCTCATCATAAAACCGCTCTCCGTAAACAGGAAGAAAATAATAGTTCTGTCTTCCTGTTTTGATGAGTAAATAAAAAAGAACAGGCGCTCCTACTATTACTAATATCAGGAGCGCCTCTTTGTATTTTTTCATTAATCTAAGTTAATGTTGATGCTGTCCCAGAAATTACCTTCATATATGCAGGTGGCGATTAAGCCCAATATGAATAAAACCGGGAGAATGATAGTTTGAATGAGGTTCTTTCTTTCATATTTCATGTGCATAAAAACACCCACAATAAAGTAAGCTTTTACAATACCCAAAAATATGAATACCCAGTTGCGGAACATGCTGGGAGAAACTGCGAAATAGAAAGCAATGTCAACAATAGTTAAGACAAAGAGAATCCAGAATGTTTTCCAAATGTCCTTTGTACCATGAGGTTGATCAGGGTTGATACCTGCACCTTCTATTGCGTTGATATGTTGATCGTGTGATGCGCTCATATACTTTTAATCTTAGTAGTTTAACAATAAATAAAATCAGATGAGGTAGAAGAAGGTAAATACGAATACCCAAACCAAATCTACAAAGTGCCAATACAAACCAACTTTCTCAATCATCTCATAGTGTCCGCGTTTGTCGTATGTGCCGTTTAATACATTCAGGTAAATGATTACGTTAATCACCACACCGCTGAATACGTGGAAACCGTGGAAGCCCGTTACAATAAAGAACAAGGCCGCAAAAGCTGTAGGGCCAAACGGGTTACCTTGTAAGGATGCACCTGCGGTAATGAACTGGGTCCATTCCCAAGCCTGACAACCTAAGAAGGCTGCTCCGCCTAAGATGGTATAAAACATATACTTGGCCACACTCTGTTTATCCATCCGGTGACCTGCTTCTACCGCCAGTACCATAGTAACAGAACTGAAAATCAGAATGAATGTCATCAAACTCACAAAAAACAAAGGCAGGTGAAGACCATGCAGGAAAGGGAAGTGGTTAAAAACCAAATCCGGTGAAGGCCAGTGTGTTTTGGAGAAAAAGAAATCACCGTTAGCGGCTTTGGTTTCTCCTAAAAGTTCCACAAAGTTATCGGGAACGTGCCCCAGTGGTCTTACTTCTGCTCCGTGAATAACAGGGTTACCGTGCGGAGGTGAAGGGTGGGCATACCTTACTGTTCCATAGCTGATCAGTAAAGATGAAAAGGAGAAAGCATCCGATAGCAGGAAAATCCACATCATTAGCTTTCCGTAGCTCACATTGAAAGGAGAGAAGCCTCCGGCCCAAATGGAACGTTTCTTTAAGGTAGTTGTTTCTGTTGACATATCAGTTATCTTCAAAAATTATATTATCGGTACAACATAAAAAATACAAACAAATATACCCACAGCAAACCTATGAAATGCCAGTAAGTATTACACAGGCTGATGTTGAGTATGTTCTTTTTGTGCACTTTAAAATTAAAGCTTTGGTATAAAACAATGGTTAACCAAAGTAACCCGCCCAAAATATGAGCGAAATGTACTCCGGCAATAATAATCAGAAAAGAACCGGCCACGTTGGAACCGGAAAGATATACACCCATTTCTACCAGATCAAAAAAAGCATTGTACTGGCTGTACAGGAATATAAAGCCCAGAACAAGTGTAGTAATCAATCCGTATTTTACCTGATTAATGCTGTCTTTTTTTGCTGCGCGGTAAGCCCAAACCATACTTACACTGCTCAGTAAAATAGTAAAAGTACTTATCCATAAACTGGCGGGTAATGCAAATTGCATCCAGTTTCCTTCAGCTCTGCGTACAATGTATGCACTGGTAAATCCGGCAAAGAGCATTATGCTGGCAACAATCAGCAACCATAACACAAACCTTGTAGGGTTTACAGCGTATTGCGAATCGTTATTTTGTTTGATATTTTGTGCAGTCACACTACTCATATTTTATCAAAGAATAAAGCTAGTTGTACAATAGGTAAATACAGAAAAGAGGCGAACATCAGTTTTTTAGCATCACTTATTTCGCAGGTTCTGTACAGGCGGTAAGATAAAAACAACAACCACAAGCCACTGGCCAGCAACACAAAAGCTGAAATGGTTCCGGTCATGTTGTACATAGCCGGAATAAAGGATAGAGGTATAAGCACCAAGGTAAAAGAAAGGTTCTGTAGTGCACTTTTTTTATCCCGACCATCTTTAGAAGGTAACATTTTGAATCCGGCTCTTTTGTAATCATCGTCCAGTACCCAGGCAATGGACCAGAAATGTGGGAACTGCCAAAAGAACTGTATCAGGAAAAGAATAACGGCTTCAATAGAAATATGTCCGGTTACGGCTACCCAACCCAACATGGGCGCAATTGCACCGGGGAAGGCACCTACAAATACACTTATTGGTGAAACCCTTTTCATGGGGGTATACACGAAGGCATACGAGAGTAAAGCAAACAAGGCCAGCATTGCACTTACCTGGTTGAGGAAAATCCCCAAAATAACCACACCTGCTATACCCATTAAGGTGGAGGCAATAGCTGCCTCAGTAACACTCATGCGATGAGTGGCCACGGGTCTGTTGGCTGTGCGAATCATGAGCTTGTCAAAATCTTTCTCAATAATCTGATTCAGGCCGTTGGATGCACCCACTACCAGAAAACCGCCCAATGACAGCATGGCCATTTGCATCCAGTTGATGTTACCGGAGGAGGCCATGGCAAAACTGATGACAGATGAAAACACCACCAGTAAATTCAGGCGCATCTTCACCAACTCATTGTAATCGCGCATTTTTTGCGACCAACTTACCGACTGAACAAGTGTTGCTTTTTCCGCAATCATTTTATTTTAGTTACCGCTGCTGTAGCGGGTTTTTGTAAATACCAGTATATAAATATACAACTGAATTCCTATGGAAATACTTCCGATAAACAGGTGAAACATTTGGAGAATAGGAGGGATGTCTAACTTCTCCAGCAAAATACCTCCCAGCAATTGAGCACCCAGCGACATGATGAGCCAGTTGGCTGCTTTGTTGAGTTGCGTGTTACTGAACTGTTGGTAAATGGTGCTCATGAGCCACACATTAGCTACAACCAAAGCCAGTGAAAAAACTTTGTGCCAACCGAATATTGCACCCGATTGTCCCAGCCACAATTCACGCGAGCTGTTTTGGTAAGCCAGCTGCATCAAATCAACTTCTTCTCTTACCTGTGTGCCAATTACTACTTGAGCAAGTGCCAGCAACAGGCCTGTTATCGTAATTATTTTCAAAGAACTCTTTTTCTTTTCTATGGCTGTTGACTCTATCACAAACTGCTGTGAACGGGTAATGCTGTAAATTAATAAACCTACAATTACCAGCGCCAGCAACATATGTATAGTCACCATCCAGTGGGCCAAATTGGTATCCACCACTTTGGCACCTATCCATCCCTGCAAACCAACCAGCAAAAAAGCAAGCAGGTTTAACCAGAAGATGGCTGCATCTCTTTTCAAATAGGGAAAAGAAAATACAACGGTCAAAAAAATAAAGAACCCAATCAACACACCCGACAAACGATTGAGGTATTCGGTCCATGTTCTCAAAACATTAAACTCCATACTTGCATACCCGTGGTCTTTATAAACCTCCTGGTAGTTTGCCGGTAACTCACTCACATCTGTAGGAGGTACCCATTGTCCGAAACATTTGGGCCAATCAGGACAGCCCATTCCGGCTCCGGTTCCTCTTACAACTCCTCCAATAAATATCAGCAGAAAAACAGCATATATGGTTAACCAACCAAATTTGCTTAAACGTTTTACTGCTGCATCTTCATTTATCAATGAACTATTTGCTTAAACCCAAAAACTTCAGTAATCCGCCAAACATCATGTTGTTAGTTGGCGTAAAAGAAGCAGCCGGGGCATGTGTATTTTTATTACTGCTCAATTCAGGGTGCGGATGTTCGAACTCCTGGTCCACATCCGTTTGTCCTTCGTGAGGAACATTCTGAGGCATGAAATCTTCTACATAGTTCGGATTGCTGTAATCATATGGCCAGCGGTAAACAGACGGAATTTCTCCAGGCCAGTTACCGTGAATATGTTCAATAGGAGCAGTCCATTCGAGTGTATTTGATCTCCAAGGGTTTTGTTCTGTCTTTTTGCCTTTGAAAATGCTGTAGAAGAAGTTAACCAGGAAAATTAACTGGGCTAAACCACCCAACAGGGCACAAACAGTGATAAATTCGTTTACGTCAACCCAAATATTAAACTGGTCGTACGCAGTGTTTGCATAATATCTGCGCGGTACACCGGCTAAACCTATAAAGTGCATAGGGAAGAATACTCCGTAAGCTGAAATGAAGGTAAGCCAGAAGTGCAGGTAACCCGCAGACTTGCTCATGTGGCGTCTGAACATTTTAGGGAACCAGTGGTAAATACCGGAGAACATACCAAATATAGCCGCGCTACCCATTACAATGTGGAAGTGAGCCACTACGAAATAGGTATCGTGCAGGTTAATATCCAAGGCAGCATTTCCTAAGAAGATACCCGTTAATCCGCCTGAGATAAAGAAGGACACCAATCCGATGGCAAACATCATAGCCGGAGTAAAGTGAATATTACCTCTCCACATGGTGGCCAGGTAGTTAAATGTTTTTACAGCTGAAGGAACGGCAATAATCAATGTGGTTACCATGAATACTGAACCGAGGAAAGGATTCATACCGGTAATAAACATGTGATGCGCCCACACAATAAATGAAAGCACCGCGATAGCGAGAATAGAAATAATCATTGCACGGTATCCGAAAATTGGTTTGCGTGAGTTGGTGGCAATAACTTCAGAAGTGATACCTAACGCAGGTAACAAGATAATGTATACCTCGGGATGACCCAGGAACCAGAACAAGTGCTGGAACAGGATAGGGCTACCACCTGTTCTTTCTACTCCACCGGTTAAATCAACCGGAATATCTGACAGGTAGAAACTTGTTTCGAAGCTGCGGTCCATTACCAGAAGTAAAGAACCTCCCAACAATACAGGGAAAGATAAAAGACCTAATACTGCAGTAATTAAGAATGCCCAAATAGTTAAAGGAAGACGGGACATTTTCATACCGTTGGTACGCATATTTAACACAGTAGTAATGTAGTTGATACCACCTAACAGTGCTGATACAATGAAGAATATCATGGAAACGAGCCACAGTGTCATTCCTGTTCCTGAGCCCGGTATGGCTTTAGGCAGCGCACTCAGCGGAGGATAAACTGTCCAACCTGCTGAAGCCGGTCCGTCATCTACAAACAAGGAGGCGAACATTACGAAGGAGGAGAGGAAGAAGAACCAGTATGACAGCATATTCATGAAAGGAGATGCCATATCGCGTGCACCTACCTGCAATGGAATAAGCAGGTTACTGAACGTTCCGCTCAATCCGGCTGTTAGTACAAAGAATACCATGATGGTACCGTGAATGGTAATAAGGGCCAGATAAAAGTTAGGGTCAAGTTTACCAAACCCTGTAGCTTCATCTACACTTATCCATTTACCTAAGAATGGTTTCAGGAAAGCCATGTCCATATCAGGGTATCCCAACTGAAGACGGAATACCATTGACATAAGCATACCCAGTACCCCCATTATAATACCTGTAATGAGGAACTGTTTAGCAATCATTTTGTGGTCCTGACTGAAAACATACTTGCTGATGAATGTTTCTTCATGGTGATGCTCATGAGCGTGACCATGTGCATCGTGACTGTGATCGTGATGACTCATATTTGAATTCTTTCGATTTTTTGCGGTTAAGAGAAATTATTTAACTGAAGCTAAAGCCTTTTTAGTGGTTTTATCTTTTGACGCCTGAACTGCATTTACTTCTGCAGGAGCAGCAGCGGGAACTTCTTCTGCTTTTTTGGCAAATGCAGGTTTTTGTTCAGCTACCCATTTCTTGTAGTTTTCTTCTGTGTCAATGACAACTTTAACTTTCATGCGGTAGTGTGCACTTCCGCATATCTTGTTACACAACAGCGCGTAATCAAAGGTAGGGTCACCTAATTCGGCTTGTTTATCGGCAGTTGTGATGGTAGGAGTAAAGGTAAACTCAGTAGGCAGGCCCGGTACGCAGTTCATTTGTACACGGAAATGCGGCAGGTAAGCACTATGTATAACATCTTTAGCTCTGAACTTCAACGTTACCGGCTTATTTACCGGCAAGTGAATTTCGCTGCTGGTGAAGTCATCTGCTGATTTAGGGTCATCGGTAAGTACACCTAAAGCATTTGATTTTCCAATCTGACGGAAATCATAGCTACCTAATTCTTTATCACTACCGGGGTAGCGGGCTGTCCAGCCGAACTGGTAAGCAAACACCTCAATTTTAGGTGTGCCTTCAGCAGGTTTTGCAAATATCTTGTTCCAGTATTTCAAGCCGTTAATAACCAATACGGTTAGAACGATGGCCGGGATAATGGTCCAGATGTATTCCAATTTATCGTTGTGTGAATAGAAGAACGCTTTCTCGTTCTTTCTCTTTTTGTATTTGAAAGCAAAGTAAAACAGGGCTACCTGTGTAATAACAAACACAATACCTGTGAAGAGTAAGGTGATGTTAAACATTTTATCAATACCCACACCGTGTTCTGAAGCAGCAGTGTTGGCGTTAACGGTTAATTTACCATGTACTACAAATTCCCATACGGTGAATGCCAATCCTGCGATTCCAAATACTAACATCAGGGTAGCGTTAACCTTGTTCCAGTTAATTACCTCGCGTCCTTGTATTTTGCCAACGGTATCCAAAATGCTGAATACCTGCGTAATTACTACGGCCAATAAACCAACAATAATAACAAGCAACCAGTGAATGCGCGATTTAGTTTGTTTGTTTGCACCGGCTGCAGGAGCAGCAGCTGTGGAAGAGGCTGACTCAGTTCCTGAAGCTGCAACAGCTGCGGGAGCAGCTTCGCTTTCTTGCTTCACATAAGCCAGAATGCTTTTAACCTGTGCATCTGATAAGCCCTCAAAAGAGGTCATAACAGATTGGTTATACTTGTTGTATAACTCAACAGCATAAGCATCTCCGCTTTTTACAACGGCTTGTGAATTTTTAATCCACTTAATAAGCCAGGCTTCGTCTTTACGCTTGTGAACGTCTTTCAAAGCCGGACCAACCACTTGCTCTTTTATGGCGTGGCAGGAAACGCAATTCGCGTCAAATAATTTTTTGCCTTCTTCGGCACTTTGTGCTGAGGCTGAAAATGTTAACGCAAAAATTGCCGTTAATAGGGAGAGCTTTTTAACCAGTTTCAAGCTTCCTGAAAAGTGTGAAATCATAGTGCCTGTATGGGTTTTAAAGGGTTATGCATACTGTTTCAATCTGCAATAATACAATGTATGGCCATTAAATCTTGGAGTTTTTACTAAATTTTTACATGCCTAAATGTTAATAACTGCTTCTCTGCTGTAAATGAGTAGAATAGTGCAGAATGGATTATTTCTAAATTTCATTTTTCTTATTCTGAGGGTAACAACAGCAGGCTTTCGAAGCAATGAAAGGCAAATCCCTTGAAAGAAGGATAAGCTAAAAATACCGGAGCTGCTGTGTAAACTTCTTCGAGCATGCGCTGCAAACTTTTACCCTGAAAACTGAGTTTTGTATTGGTTTCTGAAGGTTGATAAATAACCCGTACGGAGCTTATACCATTGTTTACTTTCTTTTTGATTACCTGCCATTCTGAAGAATTGCGGTTCAAATATTCATTTAACATTACTGCCATATGTTCTTTGTCAGCCTTCACCTGCCATTGAGCCAACAGGTTCTGAAACTCAACAATGGCCATCTTATTTTGTTTGCGCAATTTTCTTTTGACTTTTTGAGGCTGCTCTATGCCCATAAATATGTAGCCGTTGTATTCAAACAGCATCAAACGAAATCCTTTGTACCTGCTGCTTCTGCTAATCACCTTTTCGTTTTGTTTCAAAAAATCGCTGAGTTCATCTTTTCCAAAACAGGTAAACAAGGTATAACCTCCCGGAGTTTCTGTAATAGTTTCTACACCGGCCCATATGGATTTACCCGGAATGCCCGAAGCATAAATAATTTCGTTCAGGTCCTTATTAATCATACCGTCTGAACCGTAAGTGAAATTGCGGTAGCCCATAATGTCAATGTGCTGGGCCATATCAATCATGTGGTAACTGGCGGCCTGTTCTTTGTTGTTGAACAAGGTATATGTGGCGGCCAACCCGGTGCTGTCCTGATCTTCATACCAAAAAGGAATATCCAGACCCAAGATGAGATTTTTTTGCCGGCATAATTCTGCCAGTTTCTTTTTCAGGTCGAGGTTTTCGTAGATAATTTGTTTTTTTAATGAGGGGTCATTGAACCCGAGTAGAAGATAAGGTTCAATATCAAAGTGAGCACCGGCCAGTTTTTCTTTAACCGAGGCTGATGTATTGTACTCAGCAATGAGGTTAACAATACTTAAAGGTACTTCATGCTTTTCATAAAGTCCCCATTCAGGTGAGCCATCCAGTCCGTAAATTTTAATTCCCTTGTCGTAACACAACGATGTAAGTGCTTTTAAAGAATCGGCAAACAGAAGGGTGGTGAGGTTATCGTCATAAAACAGTTGCAGGTAAACGTGCTGAATATTTAACCGCTTGCAGTAGTCGAAAAACTTTTCGCGGTAAGTCAGGTTGTTAAACAGTTTGTTGGTTTGCCATACCCACATGGCATTTTGTAATTCTTTGTTCAGTCGTTGAATGTTGGGCTGAGTGGTAATTGGGGTGGGGTCGTTTGCCGTTTTTTTCAAACAAATATCATCTACAAAAATTTCATAACATCCCGTTGAGGTGAAGTTGAACGTGAGTCCTGCCAGTTGAGATGGATCAAAACGTTCCAAATCTTTTAGCGGAATTAATACTTCCTGCCATGTGCTGGTAATACCTTTCGAGAGGTAAGTGGATAAAGGTTTGGCCGGACGTGAGTCTTCGCGCTCACTGAGGCTTTTATCAGACAATTGTATCTGCACCTGTTCACCACCTTGAGCACCTTTGATATAAAACGACAGGAAGTTGAACTCAGCAGCATGAATGTAACGCACCTGATTGCGTTTGGTAAAGAAAAAGTTTATCCAGGCTCCGCAATATCCTTCTGTTTGTTTGCAGGCAATCACTTTTAAACTTTTGCCACCGGCACCATGATAGACGCTGTCTGTTAAATAGATTTTTGACGAGGAGGGATCGCGTTCAAATTTGTTGTACCCGCCTTTAAAATCAAGAGAGTCGAAGTTCCATAACGGTAGCGTGTTTTGGGCCGCACATAAGCTGCAGTGTAGCAAAAAAACAAAGGAGAGTATGGTTTTCATTTTTTGCTTTTCATTTCATCCAACTCTGCTGCTTCAAATAAAAGTGTGCGGATGATTTCTTCGTGTTCGTTAATTTCTTTCAGGGAATAAAACATGCGCGTGGCGATTACTTTCTTTTTATCCTTATTCAAAAAGTTCCACTCGTCATGCAATTGTTGTCCGTTAGCAAAACCCAGCGATACTCCCTCGCGTGTGCCGCCCCAGGGAATAGAACCCGGCCAGATGTAGCACAGGCGTTTGTTCTTAAAATAAAAAGGGGCGTTGTAGTTCAGTCGTTCAGTAACGTGGGGGATACAGTCGAAAATTAGTCCGCGCAAACGATTGACCATGGCACGTTCCTGTTCAGGTAAATAATCGAGGCATTCCTGTACATCAGCAAAACTTACGTTCTGAAATTTGTTCATCAGCCCAGCATCTTGGCCACAAAAAAGGCCGCACCTGCTGCTAAAGCTCCGATGGCCATAATGCGCAGGCCACCTTTTAACGGATGCTGACCAATAAGTTTGCTTTTAACGTAACCGAAAATGAACAAACACACCAAAGTGATAATGCTGGAATACAACAAACCCGCTTCAGGCAAATCTGTAAAAATGTAAGCCAGTAAGGGAATGAATCCGCCAACAACGTATGAGGTGCCGATGGTTAAAGCACTTTGCCTGGCACGGTTTAAACTGGGTTTTTCGAGGCCCAGTTCAAACTTCATCATAAAATCAACCCAGCGTTTTTTATCGGTAGCCAAATCTTCAGCTACTTCATCCTGTATCTTTTTACTGATACCAAATTCCACAAACACATCACGTACTTCCTGTTTTTCTTTTTCAGGAAACTTGTCTACTTCGAAGTACTCGCGTTTGAGTTCAGCATCGTAATGTTCCAGTTCGGTTTTGCCGGCCAGGTAACCACCTAAACCCATAGCAATTGAACCCGCAATAATCTCTGCGGTACCTGCTGTAATGATGATGGCATTGGAATCAACTGCACCGCTTAATCCTGCTGCCAGTGCAAAGGGTACAGTTAATCCGTCACTCATACCAATCACCACATCGCGCACAATTTCAGAGCCTTTAAAATGCTTTTCTTCATGCGAGTGGTGCAGGTGAATATCCATAATAATTATCCTTCTTTAGGTGTAAGTCTTTCTACCAGTTCCTGGCTCACTCCGGTAAAGGAGAATCCTCCGTCATGGAACAAGTTCTGCATGGTGACCATTCGGGAGTAATCAGAGAACATGAGGGTAACATAATCAGCACAACTATCGGCTGATGCATTGCCCAGTGGTGACATCGCTTCTGCATATTCATGGAAGGCATCAAAACCTTTTACTCCTGAACCAGCAGTAGTTTTTGTAGGTGATTGAGAGATGGTGTTTACACGTACTTTTTTAGCTTTACCGTAGTGGAAACCCCAACTGCGGGTAATGGATTCCAGCAATGATTTGGCATCGGCCATTTCACTGTAATCAGGAAATACGCGTTGTGCGGCTATGTAGGTTAAAGCTACTGCAGACCCCCATTCAGAAATAGCATCTTTTTGGTAACAAATTTTTAGTAGACGGTGAAGTGATATGGCTGAAATGTCGAGTGTTTTTTTCATGAACTCGTAATCCAGATCAGTGTAATGTTTACCTTTACGAATGTTGAGCGACATGCCCACAGAGTGCAGTACAAAGTCAATTTTGCCACCCAGTATTTCCATTGATTTGTCGATAAGGTTTTCCATATCGGCATCACTGGTAACATCAGCAGGAATAATTTGTGCATTGCATTGAGCAGCCAGATCATTAATGGCTCCCATACGCATAGCAATAGGAGCGTTGGTCAATGTAAATGTTGCGCCTTCAGCATGGCAGCGTTGAGCTACTTTCCAAGCTATAGAGTTAGAGTCTAACGCACCGAAGATGATGCCGCGTTTACCTTTCAAAAGATTGTAAGCCATATTTATGTTGTCAAAATTTGAGTGTGCAAAATAGGAAAGTTTATACGAATACTAAACTAATCTCCGCGGTTATCTAACAACATTGAATCAACAGGGGCAGTAGTAGTGGAATCGGTAGGCAGGTAAATGTTGTTGTCTTCCACCTTTTTAGCGTCAGTTTTTTTCTTTTTCTTTTTTTCACTGCGCCTGAAAATCTCTCCGATTTTATTGAACTGCCGGCTGTAGTACAAGCCCATACCTTGCGTTTGTACGTTTTGTGTGTTAAACAGGTTAGAGTTATTGGTACTGAAAGCTTTCAGCTTCAAACGCCCGTCATCAGTTAAATCATATTTGGCCTGAAAGTTTATGTTCAGGTCGGTGCGCAAAACATCAGAACTTGTTTGTACTTCCAGGCGGTCATCTAAAAATCGTCTCGACAAAGAAATAATCATTTCCCGCTGTTTGCTTTCATCCTGAAACTGGTAGTTTAAGCCAATATCCCAGTTAGGGTCTATCTGAGAAAGCAGATTACTCAACTGGTTAGAGAGCAAATCACCGGCACTTTGGTAGGCCGCACTTCCAAAATGGACAGCACTGTTTCCACTGGAGCTTATTTGTCCGATGTTATCAGGTTGCGTAAACGAACCGGTCATGAGCAAACTGAAAAACTGTTTGTTCATCTCATCCTGATTTCCTTTCAAGCGTTGAATGGCTTGTGTGGCCTGAGCTGTGGAGTTGCCACCCATGGTATTGAGTTCAGGGAAATTCAGGTCAAATTTAATATCGGGTTGCAGCAGCAATCCGCTCAGCATTAGTTTACAATCAACCGGTATTCTTCGTTTGGCCGTGGTTTCATCTGTTGTGGTTATAAGCGGAGGTAAGGGTGTTCGCACTTTGTATACGGCTGTCATGTTCATTTGCGCTTTTAACGCATCTCCGTTCCAGTTAATGGTGCCTCCGTTTTCAATTACAAACTTTTTGTTGATGATGTTGAGTGCAGTAAACAGGTAGGCGCCTTCCACTACGGTATATTGCCCGTACATCAGAAAGTCGCCTTGTTTGGTGAGTTCTAACCTCAGGTTGGCTTTTCCTTTCCCACGAATCACGTCACCAGTTTGGGAATTGAACACCAGTTGAAACTCAGCATCGGGAGTAATTTCCAGATTAAACGTCATGGTGATGCCTGAGGTTTTGGCTTTAAATACTTCTGTTTTTTTGGTCAGTTTCCAGTTCTCATAAGTAATGAAACGCACAAAATCAGATTTCTCTGCCTCTTCGGCATTACTCAGTGGCATCATTATTTTTGTGCCGGTACCTGTTTTTAAACGCGCATCAATATTTACTGCCTCGAATGTGCCGGTAATAGTGGCTTCTCCGGTGGCATATCCTTTACCGAAAAAGAGCTCATTGTCTTTGTACTCGGTGTTCATTGCCCAAAAATCTTTTAGTTCCCTAAAGTTAAATTTATAACTGAAGTTGGTAAAATAATCATGCTTCATCCAGCCCGATACCACACAGTATTTTGCTTTTAATGCCCGTTCATCCAGCATCTGGAAACTTTTCAGAATGAAGATATTTTCTTTAATCTCTACCTCAGCATCAACAATGTAAAAAATGGATTGCAAGTACCCAACCTTTACCCCGGTGTTTTTTATTTTTGCCAAACCTGTCAGCACCGGCTTTTTCAGTGTTCCGCCAATGTTGAGTTCCGCACTTATTTTGCCCCCCATATCACTGAACACTGCTTTCAGTTTTTCTTTAATAATGTTGAGGTGAAAGGAGCCTATGCTCACATCAATATCAATTTCCTGTTCTCCGGATAGGTTGATGTATCCTTTGGCTTTCATTTCTCTTATCCGTCCGTTATCAATGCTGGCATCTACCATCATTCTGTTGAGCACACTTTCATAGGTGCTGCTCAGGTTAATTTCGCCTAAAGTATCATCCAGAAAAACGGCATTTTTTATATTGAGGTTGGAAAGAAAAACCTGCCTACTGTTCATGTATCTCAGGTTGGCATTTCCATTGGCTACTCCGTTAAAATGGTAATTGCTGTCGTTTATAAAATAACTGATTAAATCAAGTCCCAGGTTGTTTACCTCAATCATCAGGTTTTCTTTGTTATTGTTAGCATAAATACCGTTCAGTTTCACGCTTTGGCTACTTTCAGCCAGCAACAGGTTGTTGAACACAATGCCAGAATCGGTAATGCTGATGCTGCCGTCCTTCTTCAGGTTAAACGATTTGTTTTTAAACATCAGCTTGGAGGGCAAAAAGGTAATGTCGGCTGAGTGTTCCTGCATCACAATGGATGAGGTGAGGTCCACTTCATTCTTTAAGGTGTTTTCAATAAAGTAGAACCGGTTGTTGATTTGGTTGGGCTTAAACAATCCTTCGCACGATGCCTTATCGGCCATCTTTTTGTCCTTCATGGTTACATGCGCGGCATTTACGGTATAGCGTATGTCGGGTGAATTAAACTTGCTTGCATTCATATGCAGTTGTTTGGCCGACCAATGCTGAAAGGCAAAACTATCTACTGTAGCTTTCATGTTCAGGTTGGCGCTTCGGCTGTTGTACTCTGCCTGTATAATTCCGTGATTAAAACTTAAATCAGGGTAAAAAAGAGGGAAGAAGGGCTCAGAGGTTTTAAGCGTAAGTTGAATATCGCAATGTTGCTCGGGTAAGTTGGGGTAAACTTTCGGGAACAGGTAAGGGGCCTGCGTATGTAAAAAGTTGTTGATGGATTTGGGCAGGTAGTTAAAGTTGTAAACCCCGCTCATGTCAAGGTCAAGTATACCTGAGGTTACATTTAGTCTTGAGATATTGTCTTTTTGTGCGGCATCTATTTTTATGTTTTCAAAAGGAATATCTGTACCGTTTCGGGTAATGCAAATGTTGTTGATGTAGAGCGAACCGTTGTTGTTGTAAAACTTATCATCAGCCGTTGCTTTCATGGTGGCATTGGCGGTTACCATGGTTTCATTGGTGTCAAATCCTAAAGGTTTCAGGTTGGCATGATAGAGGTCGAGCGTAAAATTGTATTTGTTTAATTTTGGCCTGAAGTCAACCGTACCGTCAAAATCAAAGCGGAGGTTGGGGTCATTGGCCACAATTTTTCCGGTAAAGAAACTGTTTTCAATATTGCCTTTTACGTTTACTGCGTGGTAGGTGTATTGGTACAAACGCAGTTCTGAAATTTTGGTGGTTAAATCAGCATGAACCGATTGTAGTGTTAATCCTTTTCCTTTTACATTGCCCTTAAGCGATACCACGCCTATGGTTTTGGTATTATTCACCAACCGGCCCACGTTAAAAACTTGCAACTCTATTTCGCCTGAATATTCACTTTTCGAAAGGTTATCACCCAGTTTCATGTTAATGTCAGACACTACTTTTCCCAGTTCGGATGACAAGGTTCCTGAGGCCACAAAGTCGTTGACAAAACCTGTAAAGCGGCCTTTGAAGGAGGTTTGCCCCAGGCGTGAAATTTCCTTGGGCAGTTTTACTTTACGCATCAGCAGGGCCAGGTCGGCCTCATTGCTTTGCACATTATTGGCCTTTAAATCAATAAAGGTTTCTTTGATGTTGGGTAACCCGCGCATGTTGAGGTCACCGTCAAACTCACTGTTTTTACCAAAGGCAATATTTAATCCTTTACCTCTTAAACGACTGAGCGGACCGTTTACTCTTCCGTTCAGTTTTAGTCTTACATCGTAGTCTTTCAGTTCAGGAGCAAAGTAGCCAATCTCTTTCAGGTTAATGTAAGAGTCTTCTAAATCGCCCACCATTTTTACGCTGTTTTTAAAGTCGCTGAAATCGGTCCAGGCTTTATATTCCATAGCAAAAGAGTGGTGCAGTTCGCTGTGTTCCGTTTTGAGCAACAGATCCTCAAAACCCAGCAAGGAAGAAGAGATGGTAATGTGCCCGCGCAGGTGCTCAATGCGCATGCCGCAACGGTCAATGGTGCCCAGGTGCTTGAGGTTAAAAACAATGGAGTCGTTAATAATTTTTAAATCATTCACCTGTATGTTCAGCTCCTTCAGATCCATGTGGGCCTCATCAAACCGATCTTCCTTGGGAGTGATGTTAAAATCAGTGTATGAAAAACGGGAGTTGTTGATTTTTACCTCACGTACATCCAGCGTAAACGGACTTCTGCCCGGAGTGCGTACCGTATCTTTTGATTGAAAAAATTTGATGATGTAGTTGAGGTTCATGCTGCTACTGCCCTTGTGCTTAATTAGGGCAAAGTTGAGCGAGTCCAGTTCTACCCGCTGCAATACCAACAGGTTTTTCTCCAGGTTAAATTCTTTGATGTTGGCTTTTAGTTTTTGGGTGTAGAGCAGTGTATCCTGCTTTTCATCGCACACCAGCACGTTTTCTAATTGCAGGGTATTGAACAGTTTGAACTTTATACGTCCTATACTTACGGGAGTATTCAGTTGCTCTGAGAGATATTTGGTAACTTTGTCCACCGCCCAGTTTTGGAAAGGGGCACTGTTAAGCAGTATTAGCAACAGCATGGTGGTAAACAACAGCAACATGCCGATGAATACAGTACTTTTTAATATGGTTTTTTTCCAACTCAAGGGGACGTTCCAAAAATACTACAGTAACAGGCCATTAAAAAACGAAAGTTTTGCATAAAGAGGTATACATTTTAGCGATAGAGTCTTCGTGTGACGACACAGCAGCGGCCGTGCTGCACAATGGCAAAATACTTGCCAACGTGGTAGCCGGACAAGAAGTGCACCGCCTGTATGGTGGCGTAGTACCCGAGCTGGCCTCGCGTGCACACCAGCAAAACATAGTGCCCGTAGTAGATGTGGCCCTGCAAAAAGCAGGTATTCAAAAATCGCAATTAAGTGCCATTGCCTTTACCCGTGGCCCCGGTTTATTGGGCTCTTTGCTGGTAGGGGTGTCTTTTGCCAAAGCTATGGCACTGGCTTTAAACATTCCGTTGATTGAAGTACACCACATGCAGGCACACGTGCTGGCCCATTTTATTGATGAACCCGTTCCGCCTTTTCCTTACCTGTGTCTTACGGTATCAGGCGGTCATACCCAAATTGTGCGGGTAAACTCAGCAACTGATATGCAGGTGCTGGGCGAAACCATTGACGATGCAGCGGGAGAGGCCTTTGATAAAATTGCCAAAGTGATGGGACTGCCTTACCCGGGCGGACCGTTGATTGATCAACACGCACAACACGGCAACCCGCTGGCTTTTGAGTTTCCGGTTTCGCGTATGCCGGAGTACGATTACAGTTTTAGCGGTTTAAAAACTGCGGTGCTGTACTTTTTGCAAAAGCAGCCGGAGGGTTTTATTGCACAACACCTGGCCGATTTGTGTGCCTCGGTGCAATACACCATCATCAAACAACTGATGTTAAAGTTGAAGAAAGCAGTAAAAGATACGGGCATCACACACGTGGCCATTGCCGGTGGTGTATCGGCCAACAGCGGTTTGCGCAAGGCTTTACAAGATGAAGGCAACACTATGGGCTGGACGGTTTACATCCCCGCGTTTCAATACTGTACCGATAATGCAGGTATGATTGCTATGGCCGCATATTTTAAGTACCTCGCGAATGATTTTGCTGATCAAACAGTATCCCCCTCTGCACGGTTCAACGGGTAATTGTTTTGTGGTAAGGGAGAGTATTCAACCTCCCAGCATATTTAAAAAACAGTGTATATTGCATTGGTAAAGTGCTGTCAGCCGCTACAACTGACATAGTAAAAACTAAATGAAACTACTGCAAATATTACTCTTCTTTTTCCCGCTGTTTACTAATGGACAGACAAAAAGTGAAATTCACATTTTTGAATTGGATGGAAATTTACTCAGTAAAAAAGATTCTATAACAGAACACCAACTTTTGCATTTTGATGCAAGAGGTAAACTTTATCTGACAGTTGATAGTTCAGGAGTTGGTTCGCTAAGATCAATTGACGGTAAATTCAGAGATAAGGTACTTCTTCGCGAACGAAAGTTGCCAAATATTACAGCAGCTGCAAGAATAAGACCTCGCACTACAAATGTTGGTTATATATTCAAACAAGGCACTTTAGAGGAGTATAACACAGAGGAAGACAGAAATTATATGTCAGCTATTTATCCGTTATTTTTAAAGGAGCTTGAGTTTGCCAGTAATTTAAAGTACATGGCTTTTTTGGCAGACTATTACGATAACTGCGATAGCTGCGGATCAACTTTGATTTTGCATACCATTTTGCCACATCGAAAATTAAATAAAGAGTACAAGCTTAGGAAAGGAAAGAAAAACGATAATACAATTGAAATACTTGAAAGAATTATAAGTATGCATTTTCTTGAAGTGAAATGGTCTTTTCATAGTTTACGAATATCTCCTGACGACAACTGGATTGGTGTAATGGACAGCCGACAAAATCTAACTGTAACGAATATTTTCAAAGAAGACACGCTACACTCATTTAATCAGCTTGATAATCCTATACTTGATTACTGTTTTTATTCTAACGACTCCATTATTACAATCAATCAGTGGGGAAATTTCAGTTTGATTCAGCACAAGAAGAATTCATCAACGTATATCAACGCTGATTTTAAGGTTTCTAATCCAAAACAAATTTTGAGACTAGGGAACAGCTTACTTGTATCAGATAGCACTAAACTTTATCTATCAGTATTGGACAAGGGTGCAATCAGGCTAATAGATACTATTGAAATGGGAGCTAAAATTTCTCAGGTAAAGGTAAGTGATAGTTTATGCTACGTAGTTTGCGATTAAATGTACAAAACAAAGTAACCTAGCGTGCTGTCAGTTGCTACAACTGACAGAGCAGTAATAGTAATAATATGAAAAACGAATTTGCAGCAGTAATGTCTAAACGGTCGGATAGTGACTTACTGGAGATAGTTACAAAACTTAGGGGAGACTATCAACCGGAGGCAGTTCTAGCAGCCGAGATGGAAATTCAGAAAAGGAATTTATCTGATGTGCAGATGAAAAATGCACAGGACGATATACAAATTAAAGAGGTAACACACCTGCAAAAGGAAAATGAACCGCTGGATGCGATACAAAGAGCGTTGTTTATAGTATTCTTTTGGGGTGTTATTCCTTGGTCAGTAGCCAGTACGTTTAAATCAAACGGATATACGAGAAAATACAAGGAAGCCTGGCAATACATGAAATACGGATTTTTAGGTTTCATAGGCATTATTGTAGTGAGTATTTTATTTTTTCTATTTTTTGTTTTGATGCTGGAAGGGTAAGGAAATGATAGAATTAACTGATAATATTGCCTGTCAGTTGTAGCAACTGACAGCACTGAAAAAGAAAATGAAAAAGAAAATTAAATTTTCGATAGTTTCATTCTTTATTTTTAGCATGATTAATTTATTGTGCTATCTCATAATTAATGTGGTTGATGATATTGGTTTTAAGGGTGTTTATTTTGAATATATATTTAGCTTACCATTCGTTTACTGCCTCTTTTTGTTCTTATTTTCGCTATTTATAGAAAAATCTTTCCTTTGGTTCCCTTTGTTTTCGCTTACATGGAAATTATGTTTAATCATTCCAGAATATGATTTTAAACATGCTGATATATTGTTAGGAATAACAACTAACTTTTCTTTGATTTTTAATATGGCACAAAAAGCTCTGCAATATACTGTTGGACATACTGCCACAACAGAAATAACTTTGCATACCCTAGGGATGTTTTTATACCAAGTATTAATACTTTATTTTGCTAAAAAGGTTTCAGATAGAACTGAAGAATAAAAGTCTAAATCACATGAAGATAGAAGGCAATAAGTTATTGTTAAATGAAGAGGTAAAGTTTCCATTTCCTATTACAAAATGTATTGTTTCTCAGAATAGAGTTTTAGTTCTTTTGAATATTCCCCCAAAAGTTATTTTTAATGAGAATGTATATTGTGTTGGGTTAAATGGTAATACTATCTGGCAGATTAGTAAGCTAGATTATCTATATGAAAACAGCCCATTTGTTAATATAATGGAATCCGGTAATGGTGATATTTTGGTTATAAATTGGGATGGTTCGCAATATGCTGTTGATATAGAAACAGGTAATATTCTTAGCCGGAATTTTCATAAGTGATATCGTCATTAAGAATGTTCATTCTTCATAACGACAATATTTCAAAAGCAAATTGAATCTTCTCCTAAGAGTTACCTCACCACTATAAACGCCAGTAATGCATTAACGGGAATGCCGTTTTTATATACCTGGTATTTGAGCATCAGTTCTGTATCGGTCAGGTGTTTTACAGGGTAGGTGAGGTTGCCTATTTTAATGAATGCTCCTGCGGGTTCTTTGCCCCAATTGAGGGTTTCCTGTTCGGGTTCGTTTACAAAACAAAAGGTGGTAAAGTGCTGCTTAAACAAATCCCCGTTTTTCTTAAACGTCCACAGGTCGTCTTTTTCGCAATCGTCCAGCGGTTCTATAACGTTATCAATTATACGGTAAACGGGTCGCCAGGTTTTGTTGGAGTCGTTGGTTAGGGTGAGCACAATGTTCTCTGCCACCGTTGGTCCTATGTAGGGGTCGGGGTTCTCCAATGGCGGGTGCGTTTCACAGCTGCTTAAGGAGATGGCCGTTAGTAGTAAAAAACTATAAGCTAATCGTATTTTAGTTGACATTTGCTGCAAAATAAGTGTACTTGTGCCGTTGAACACAAAAATTAGACGAATAAAAATATACAAGGGATGAAAAGAATAGTATTTGCAGCCATTGTGCTGTTGCTGAGCCTGAGTGGTTTTGCTCAAAACAAGTTACTCACCATAGAAGATGCGGTGATGAAAGGGCGCAGTACGCTGGCCCCCGCACGTTTAAACCAACTGAACTGGGTAACGGGCACTACTAAAATTTCCTTTATTGGTAAACGAGCAGAGAAAGATGTGTTGATTCTTACAAGTGCAGAACAGGCTGTAAACGATACCATCCTCAGCATAGATGAACTGGCCGCAGCCGTAAAAGCAGCAGACGATAAAGCCTCGCCTTTGGCACGTTTCCCGGGCATAAGCTGGGTATCGGATAAGTCGTTTCGTTTTTACCATGGCACCACGTTTTACCTCTACAACTTGGAGAATAAAAAATGTTTTGTCATCAACCGCTTAATCAACAGAGCCGAAAATGTAGACTTTGAACCCACCAGCAATGCAGCGGCTTATACCTTGGAGAATAACCTGTATGTGAGTTTTGGTGAAAGTGTGGCACAGGTTACATCATACAGCATGAAGGGTATGGTTAGTGGACAAACTGTTCACCGCAATGAGTTTGGTATTAGCAAAGGTACTTTTTGGTCGCCCAAAGGCAAGTACATGGCCTACTACCGCATGGATGAAAGTATGGTAGATGAGTATCCGATAATGGATTTGAATAAAAAACCTGCCACACCCGATATGATTCGTTACCCCATGGCCGGCAAAGCCAGTCATCAGGTAAAGGTGGGCATTTTTGAAGCCTCGTCTAAATCAGTTATTGAACTGAAAACAGGTTTCCCTTCCGACCAGTACCTCACCAACATTGCCTGGGATCCGAATGAAGAAATGGTTTACGTAGCCGTTTTAAACCGCGAACAGAACCACATGCAGTTGAATCAATATTCAGCCTTTACCGGAGATTTTATAAAAACACTTTTTGAAGAGAAATCAACCAAGTACGTAGAGCCCGAACATCCGGTGCAGTTTGTAACCGGCCAACCTGATTTATTTATCTGGCAAAGTGAGCGTGACGGATACAATCATTTGTACCTCTACAACCGCCAGGGTAAATTGATTCGTCAGTTAACCAAAGGCGCCTGGGTAGTTACCGATGTGTTGGGTTTTGACAGCAAAGGGGAGTACGTGTACATTCAGGCTACCAAAGAAAGCCCTTTGGAGCGTCACATTTATGCCGTACAAATTTCATCGGGTAAACTCACCAAAATAAGTGCAGGCGTTTCTGCCACACATACTGCTCAGTTCAATAGCAGCTTCACTCATTTTATTGACAATTATACTTCCGTTAATGTGCCGCGTAACATAGATGTAATCAGTTCAGACGGAAAGCCGGTGCGTAACCTCTTAACCGCAGCCAATCCGCTGGCAGATTACCGCTTGCCGGAGATGAGTATGTTTACCTTAAAAACCGCTGACGGCACAACCGATTTACACTGCCGCATGTTTAAGCCTTTAAACTTTGATGCCACCAAAAAATATCCTGTGCTGGTGTATTTGTATGGTGGTCCGCACCTGCAGTTGGTGAACAACACCTTTATGGGTGGTGCCGATTTGTGGCTGGTGTACATGGCGCAGCAAGGCTACGTGGTATTTACATTAGATAACCGTGGCTCACTCAACCGTGGCCGCGACTTTGAACAGGCCACACATTTACAATTGGGCACCGTAGAAATGAGCGACCAGTTGCAGGGTGTGAATTACCTCAAAAATCAATCGTTTGTCGACACTACACGCATGGGAGTTTACGGCTGGAGTTTTGGCGGTTTTATGACCACCTCACTGATGACCCGAAATGCAGGAGTGTTCAAAGCTGCTGTGGCCGGTGGTCCGGTGATTGACTGGAGCATGTACGAGGTGATGTACACTGAGCGGTACATGAGCACTCCGCAGGAAAACAAAAAAGGTTTTGATGAGTCGAACCTGCTTAACCATGCCGGTAAACTCAAAGGCAAATTGTTGATGATACACGGCACCTCTGATGATGTGGTGGTGTGGCAGCACAGTCTTAAGTTTTTGGAGGAGTGCGTAAAACAAGGCGTGTTGGTGGACTATTTTGTATATCCCGGGCACAAACACAACGTATTGGGACCGGATAGGGTGCACCTGATGAAAAAAATTACACAATATTTTAAGGAAAATTTATAGCAGTTTTCAGAAAAATGTGTAATTTCGATAGTCTAAATAAACACTGAACTTATGAACAATTCAGCCACCATTATTGAAAAAGAGGAAATTGTTAACCTGAAATTTCCCAAGCACGAGGTACTGCGCACCAAAGATGAAATTATTCAAAGAAGACAGGACCTGGAGCGAGCGATGGTACTGGGCAATGCAGAGCATGGCAAAATGCGCATTACTTTTGAAACAACTGACGGTGTAAAGGCTGTAGAAACAACAGTATGGGCCGCATCTGATACAGAAATAAGCTTAAAAGGCGGAGTAAGTATTCCGGTGAATGCCATTCACCGCGTGAGTTTATAAACAGCATTAATTAAAAAAAGAAAAGGCAACCCGAGGGTTGCCTTTTTCAGTTATGGGAGTGGTAAGAATTACTTCTTGGCGATTTCTTTAATTTTCTTTTCCAGTTCAAACTCGTCACCTTCTACGTAGCCGTTGTGGGTATACACAATGTTTCCGGTTTTGTCCAGCAGAATGGTGTAGGGAACAGAAGGTGCATTGAGGGCGCGTTTCAGGTCTTCATTAATGTCAAACAACACATCGTAGTCCCAGCCTTTGCCTTCCACAAAAGGTTTTACCTTGAGTGAGTTTTTCGCATTGTCAATGGTAACTGCCACCAGTTGCACATCGTAGTTGTTGCGCCAGTCGTCAATGAGGCCTTGTATGTTGGATAATTCTTTTACGCAAGGAGAGCACCAGGTAGCCCAGAAAGAGATGATGGTGATTTTTCCGCTTTTGGCGTAATCACTCACGTTTTTGTTTTTTCCGTTTAAGTCTTTCAGAACCAAATCAGGTAATGATTGGGTGTTTTGTGCAAATACACTCACAAAGGTGAGGCACATTAAAGTAAGGGCAACTTTTCTCATGTTATCTGTAATTTACAGCTACGATTTTACAACAATTGCACCACAAATACCACAACAGCTTTCGGGTTTACGGGACATTCCCTGCTGTTGCCGTTCTTAAGCAGTGTTCAGGGTTTTCCACAAATGAGGTTATAAACTACCTGTTTGAAATACGGGCATACGCTTATATTTGTGCTGCATGAGAATTGGAATCATTTTTGGCGGTTCTTCGCGCGAGCGGGAAGTGTCTTTTGCCGGTGGCCGCACCGTGTATGATAACCTGAACAAAGACCTGTTTGAGGCTGTTCCTTTGTTTGTAGACAGTTTTAATAACATCATTCTGCTCAACTGGCAGTTTATTTACAAAGGCAGCATACGTGATTTTTATCCGCCTGTATCTGCTTTACCTGCCACACAACTGGAGTTTCAATTTTATGCAGAGAACCTGGGCGAGTTAACCCCGGCACAACAAATTGCACTAATTGAGAAAATAGGTCGCAAAGTGCAACCGGAAGAACTCAAAGAACTGATAGATTTTGCCTTTTTAGCTTTACACGGGGCTTATGGCGAAGACGGTACCATTCAGGGTTTACTGGAGTGGGCCGGAATTCCGTATTCAGGTTCCGGTATATTGCCTTCTGCGATAGGCATCAATAAAAAAGTACAAAAACAGTGGCAACAGGCTGCAGGTTTTGCATCGCCCAAGGTGTTTTCCATCGCACGTAATCACTGGTTCAGGGGCGATAGGAAAGCAATTTTTGAAGAGGTGTCGCAGCACATGACTTTGCCCTTTGTAATGAAACCCGCCAATCAGGGTTCGTCAATAGGGGTGAGTGTATTTCGCGAGTTGCATTTTGATGCATTTCAGCAAGCCATAGAACAGAGTTTTTTCAGACACGTTTTACACAGGAACGAATGGGCAGCACTAACGGCTGATGTAAAAGCAAAAGAGGTTTTACGTTTGGCCGATATACGCGAAGGAGTTGGGCTACCTGCTCTGGTGGGTGGTCAAAAAATATTTAATGCCGATGAGTTGTTGCATTCCATTGAACAGGAATTTAAGCAACATGAAGTAGTTACCATTGAAGGATTATCGGGCGAGAGTGAGGTGCTTATTGAAGAGTTTATTGAAGGCCGCGAGTTCTCGTGTATTGTGATTCAGAATGAATCAGGACAAGCCGTGGCGTTGCCGCCTACCGAGATTGTAAAAGGTAAAGAAGTATTTGATTACCGTTCGAAATATTTACCTGGCCTCTCGCGCAAGATTACACCTATTGATTTACCGGAGGCCGACATTACCCGCATTCGGCAAGAGTGCGTAAGATTGTTTGACTATTTTCATTTCAACGTATATGCCCGCATTGACGGGTTCATCAAAGCTGACGGTACCATCTTTTTGAATGACCCCAACACTACTTCAGGCATGATGCCATCCAGTTTCTTCTTTCATCAGGCAGCTGAAATAGGGTTGAATCCCTCGCAGTTTTTAACTTACATCATCCGCACTTCTTTGGCTGAAAGGGTGCGCACCTGGCAGCACAACCACACTGTTCATGCTTTGTTACTGAGTTTGGATGAAAAGATTGAGTTGCAACGTAACGTGCGCAAACAGAAAACACGTATTGCCGTTATCATGGGCGGCTACTCGTCAGAGCGGCACATTTCAGTGGAAAGCGGTAGAAATATTTTCGAGAAACTTTCCTCATCTGTTAACTACCAGCCAGTGCCGGTGTTTCTTACCGGTAATGATGAGTCGCATGAGTTGTATGTGTTGCCCGTAAACATTATGCTAAAGGATAATGCAGATGATATTCGCGAGAAGGTAAAACACTTTCATGCACATCCCGTGTTGCAGCAAATTGTAAACGAATGCCGCGATGTGATTGAAAAATACACGCAAGGCGCAGGTGCATTGTTCGCTCCTAAACGAATCAATTTTAATGAACTTGCTGAACTTGCCAATGGGGTATTTATCGCATTACACGGTCGCCCGGGTGAGGACGGATCTTTACAGGTTGAACTGGAAAAAGTTGGTTTGCCTTACAACGGTTCAGGCACTGCATCCAGTCAGGTTACCATCAATAAATTTGATACTGCCCGTGTACTTCGGGAGCATGGTTTTAGTGTGGCCCAGGGTATGCTGGTGTACGAAAAAGATTATGTGGCCGATACCGATAAAATTATTGCAGCCATAGAAGCTATTGGTTACCCGCTCATCGCCAAACCCGCTGATGACGGTTGCAGTTCGGCAGTAAAGAAAATTAAGAACAGAGCCGAATTAACGGCTTATGTACACACCATTTTTCGTAAAACAGAAGCCATTGGTGCGGCAGAAGCAGCGGTGCTAAAGCTGATGCCCAAAGAAGAATTTCCGCAGAAAGGATATTTTCTGGTAGAGAAATTTATTGAGAAAGGGGATGCCAAACATTTTCTGGAAGTAACCGGAGGGTTTCTTACCCACCGCAAAAAAAGCGGAGAGGTAACGTATGAAATGTTTGAGCCGTCAGAGACGCTGGCACAAAATGATATCCTTTCACTGGAAGAAAAATTCTTAGCAGGGCAGGGGCAAAATATTACTCCGGCACGTTTCAGTAAAGACCAGTCAGACAATAATCGCATATCGGCCATCGTTAGGGAAACGCTTATGAAAGCCGCACAGGTACTTAAAGTTGAAGGATATGCCCGCATTGATGCCTTTGTAAAGGTGCATCAGGACAACAGCGTGGAGGTTATATTTATCGAGGTGAACTCCTTGCCCGGTATGACACCCGCTACCTGCATATTTCACCAGTGCGCCATTAACGGATATAAACCTTTTGAATTTATTGATGCAATATTGCAGTACGGTTTTTCACGCCAACAGGTAGCATGAGTTTTTTACGGTTTTTTATTTCCAAGCCCTTTTACACCAACATTGTATTGGCACTTGTGGTATTGGTGCTTATGCTCTTGGGTACCTTTGCCTGGCTCAACTCCAGCACCCGCCATGGAGAATCTTTGGTGGTGCCTGACATTCGCGGGGTTTCCATAGAGAAAGCCGCACAATTGCTGGAATCAAAAAACCTGCGTTACCAGATTACCGACTCAGTATTTTTTCCTGATAAAGCGAAAAATGCCATTATTGACCAAAACCCCATGCCTGAAGAAAAGGTAAAAGAAGGACGTGTGATTTATGTTACCATCAATTCTTCTGAACCTCCGCAGGTAAAAATGCCCAACCTCATTGATGTTTCTTACCGTCAGGCAGTGTCTATCTTACTCAGCTTCGGGTTAAAAGAAGGACAAATTTCCTACAAGCCTGATTTGGCCAAAAACATTGTACTGAAACAACTTTACAACGGACAGCCGGTTTTACCTGATACCAAAGTGCTCAAAGGTTCATCCATTGATTTGGTTCTGGGTGACGGATTGGGCAGCACCGAAATTGATGTACCGGAATTAACCAACCTTACTTACGAAGAAGCCCTGTTTGTTTTGCAAGGTTCAGGTTTAGCCACCGGAACAGTGGAGTACGAAGCAGGTGCTGATAAGTCTACCGCCAAGGTGTACAGACAAAATCCCACATCGGGCGCAGGACTTAAAATTTCGCAGGGGCAAACCATTGATATCTATCTGAAATAATCCTTAATGAGAATAATTGTCGCTTTTTTTTCGCTATTTGTTTTTCAGTATACTCTTCTAGCACAGGAGGTAATTGCTCCGTTAAAGAGTAATCCGCACATCAAGGCTTACCTCAAAGAGTTGAAGCATTTACCTGTGCCGGATGTTACTACTATGAGTACCGGTGATACCATTCAACTACCTTTTGTAGATGATTTCACCTCATCACGTGTATACCCTGATACCACTAAGTGGAGCGATATGGCGGTTTACATCAATAACTCGTTTGCCATTAACCCTCCCTCTTTTAATGTGGCTACCTTCGATGCCCTCAACCGTTTCGGAGATGCATACAACAATACCGGATTTGACCCTTACGGTTTTGGGGATACTTTAACCAGTCGTTACATTGACCTCAGTACCTCCAACCCGGCTGATTCCATTTACCTCAGTTTTTATGTACAGGCCCAGGGTATAGGTTTAGATTCACTGGCACAAAGAGATTCGCTTGTGCTCGAATTTTATAACCAATTCGGGGTGTGGGTGCGTGTATGGCAAACAAAAGGAATGCGCCCTCAGCCATTTCAGTACGTAATTGTTCCGGTAAGTAATACCAATTATTTTCATGCGGGCTTTCGTTTTCGTTGGATGAACAGGGTAGGCCTGAGTGGTAACCTCAACCACTGGCACCTGGATTATGTGCGCATGGAGAAATTCAGGAACCTGAACGATACTACTTTCAAAGACATTACCATCAACAACACTGCACGTTCATTGCTGAAAAGTTATCGCTCCATGCCCTGGAAACAGTTTAAAAACGGTGGACAAAATGAGGTGGTGGACAGTGTGTACATCAGGGCGCGTAACCTTGATTTACAAGTAGCGCAGGTAGTACACCAGTACAAAGCATTTGATAAATACGGCAACATACTTTCTGAAGACTCCAACCGCCTCAATATTGCAGGAAATGATACAGCTTTGTACCGCTTGAAAAAAATCACTGTACCTACTTCAGAACCGGAGGATTCCTTCTACCGCATCAGGACAGTATACAAGGTATTCTCCACCTTTGACATTAACCGAAGAAACGATTCGCTGGTTCACCTACAGGAGTTCAGTAACTATTTTGCCTACGATGATGGCACGGCTGAATCAGGCTACGGTATCATTGGTTCTGCCGGTAAGGTGGCGCTTAAGTACAAACTCAACAAAGCAGATACTTTACGGGCCATTCGCGTATACTTTAATCAAGCAGAAACAGATGTTAAAGGCAAAGACTTTACACTCGCCATCTGGAGTGAAATAGGTAACAAAGAAAAGCTGCGTTATTTTCAAACGGTAAGCGGTCCGATTTACACCGATGAAGTAAATGGTTTTGCCACCATTGTTTTGGATACTCCGCAGTTCATTGATTTATTATCTTATCCTGCAGGTGTATTTTACATCGGTTGGATACAGACCTCCGATTTTATTCTCAATGTAGGATTGGATGTGAATTACGCCTCCATGCTCTCTACTTCGCAAATGGTAAACCCTAACTTGAGCTTTTTTGTGGGCAGCAGTTGGCAGCCATCGCTCATTCGTGGAGCACTCATGATGCGTCCGGTACTGGGTAATCAGGTAGAAGATCCGTTGAGTGTGCCGTCATTACCCAAGCCAACAGCGAAAGAAAATTTTGCGGCCTTGTATCCGAATCCCGCAGCCTCTCATATTACCATCACACTGGCTCAACACAACAATTGTCAAATTGAAATTTATGCCGTTACCGGTCAGCTTTACCACACTGCCAAGGCTGATGTGGCGCATGAAGTACACATCAGTAACTGGCCCAAAGGGATGTATGTGGCGGTGGTAAAAGACCTGAACACGGGTGCGGTGAATACCCTGAAATTGGTGAAGCAATAGGGGTGAATAATAAGTTGTCGTACGTTAGCACCAATATTTAGAATGACCGAACAAACAATCTACATTGACGTTGGGGAAAGTAAAATCCTAAACCTTGATGCTGATGATAAAGGAAATTTTATAGCATTTACAGACAACAAAACGGTTATAACAAATGACTGTCATTTAAAAATCGACCTCGACATTAGTTTCCCGATTATTCGCAGACTTGATAATGAAACATTTTTTATTGCTGACAGCAGGACAGAAAAAGTCGACAACGGATATATATTCTTATTCAATGGACAACTTGTTAAATCATTTTTAGCTGGTGACGGAATAGAAGATGTTATAGTTCAAAGAGACAAAATTGTAATAACATATTTTGACCAAGGTGTTTTTGGCAATGATGGACCCAACAATGACGGATTAGCTGTTTTTGCTTTTTCAGGGGAACAACTATTCGGTTTTAATTCAAGTAAAATTTGGGGTCACATTTTCGACTGTTATTGTATCTGTAAACATGGCACTAACAGAGTTTTATTTTATGCATATTCTGACCTAAAAGTATTTGAACTTAATCTTGACACCTTTAAAGTTGAAAGATTTGAAACACCAAATGACTTTCGGGGAACATCAGCTATATCAAGTACTAAAGACAAAATTATTTTTCACTCCAGTTACAATGACAAGAGAAGCTTTTTCTCATGGGACAGGCTTAAAAAAGAAGTAATAAAGTTTGGTGACTATTCTCAGGGATTGACAGGAATAAAAAGCGGGAAATTTTTAATGTATGGCGATAATGGATACACAATTGTTGACCCGACAGCATAATTAGGTGCAACTCTCATAGATTCCCCAAGTCATATACTTTGCTGATATTTCCAAAATACTGTCGTAATTTGCAACTCTATATTACGCTTAAACTTATGGCCGACATTACCGTACAGGAACTCAAAGAACGTTTAGATAATCAGGAAAACCTCCACATCATTGACGTGCGCGAACCGCATGAATACGAGGAGTTCAACATTGGCGCACAATTGCTTCCTTTGGGTGATTTACCTTTTCGTTTGGATGAAATTGCCCACCTTAAAAATGAAGAAGTGATTGTACACTGCCGCTCAGGTGCCCGCAGCAACAACGCCAAACTTTTTATGATGGAAAACGGTTTTACCAATGTGCGCAATCTGTTGGGCGGTATGCTCGAATGGCGCGCACAAAACGGTTGATTCCATTTGCTTTCAGGTAAAACATATGCATTAACAGGTGTAGCCATAGCCGCAGTGTTTATGCTGTTGAACCTGCATTGCGGCAATTCGTCTAACCCTCCAAGCACAACTTCCGATTCCCTTTTTTATTACAATCACCACGATACGGTAAAGTACGTGGGTATGGAAACCTGCCGCAGTTGTCACAACACCATTTACAACACGTTTATCCAAACAGGCATGGGGCAATCCTTCGGGAAAGCCACACGCAGCAAAAGTGCTGCTGATTTTTCGAAGCAGCATGTAGTGTTCGACAAAGAGAACAACTATTTCTACACCGTTTATTGGCAAGGCGATAATTTGTTTATGACAGAGTTTCGCTTGCAGGGCAAAGACACCGTACACAAGCGTACCGAGCAGGTAAGCTACATCATCGGTTCCGGACAGCACACCAACTCGCACCTGATGGAAGTAAACGGTTACCTGTACCAAATGCCCATGACCTGGTATGCCCAACAAAAAAAGTGGGACTTACCACCCGGATTTGAAAACGGCCGTAACTCACGCTTTACACGCATTATAGGAGAAGAGTGCATGAGTTGTCACAATGCCATGCCCGCATTCGTAAAGAACTCTGAGAATAAATTCAACAACATCCCCTTGGGTATTGATTGCGAAAGGTGTCACGGTCCGGGTGAGGTACACGTAAAAGAAAAGTTAGCCGGAAATGTGGTGGATACCACAGGAAATAATCTTGACCGCACCATTGTGAACCCGCGCCACCTGAGCTGGGAGCGGCAAATTGATTTGTGCCAGCGCTGTCACCTGCAAGGCAACAGTATTTTAAAACCCGGTAAAACATATCGCGATTTTAAACCCGGACAAAAACTCAGCGATTTTTGGGAAGTGTTTATGCCCCGTTTTGCCGGTGCTGATAAAGAATTTATTATGGCCTCGCATGCTGATCGTTTGCAGCAGAGCCAGTGTTTTATACAATCTAACAAAGGCAAACAGGCGCAAAACTTGCCGCTTACCTGCATTACCTGCCACAACCCGCACGTGAGTGTGAAAGTTACCGGCAAGCAGGTTTTTAATGCAGCGTGCAACGGTTGTCATACGCCTGCGCAAAAGCAATGTTCAGTTGAAAAAAATGTACGCGTGGCAAAGAACAATAACGATTGTGCAGGTTGCCACATGCCGCGCTCAGGTACGATGGACATACCTCACGTAACCGTGCACGACCACTACATACGCAAACCTGCCGATGAGGTTAAAACCGCTGAAATAAAACGTTACATCGGGTTGGCCAGCGTGAATGGAACAGGGCAGGAGCCGGCAACCCTTGCCCGGGCGCACGTTAATTATTACGAACGTTTTGAAGGCACACCCGTCTCGCTTGATTCTGCTTTACAATTGGCCGGAAAAAGATTTGAGCAAAGCTGGCAGGTGGCCACAGCCATTCACGTTCACTACCTGCGTAGTGAAGCACAACAGGTAATTGCACTGGCGCAACAATACAGCAACAACTTACCCGTTGGCGATGTGTGGACGTATTACCGCGTGGGACAGTCGTACATGAATGCGGGTGATTACACACAGGCGGAAAGCTGGTTGCGCAAGGCACATGAGCAGGCGCCCGAGCAGCTCGACTTTATGAATAAACTGGCCGAGTGCCTTATTCAATTGCAACAGGTAGATGCTGCGGTGGAATTGCTCGACCAACTGTTGCAACAAAATCCTAAATACATTGCTGCGATTAACAACAAAGGTTTTGCAAAACTGCTGATGAACAACACTGCAGAGGCTAACCTGTGGTATGAAAAAGCCCTGCGCCTTGACCCGGATTATGAACCCGCATTGCTCAACAAAGCCGGTTTGTACAATGCTTTGGGAGAGAAACAAAAAGCCAAAGCCATTCTGCAACAATTGCTTCAACAACAACCCGATGATGCCAAATTGAAAGACTTATTGAAGAAGTTGGAGTAGGTGGTTGGGTATTAGTTGAGGTGGTTATTGGTGATAGAACCTCAACTGGAATTTTGAGTATTTTCATATATTTGAGAACTAATATTTTCTAACTAACCAAAAATCTATATGGACTTCAAAGATCAAATTAAACAAATAGGGGAAAGAGTTAATAAACTCAAAGAACAAATTCAAACTGAGGAAGCAACAAAGAATGCTTTTATTATGCCATTCATTCAGGCTTTGGGGTATGATGTATTTAATCCGATTGAAGTAGTACCCGAGTTTATTTCAGATATAGGAATAAAGAAAGGGGAGAAAATTGATTACGCAATTTTTAAAGATGGGGCTCCTACAATTTTAGTAGAATGTAAACACTGGGCTCAAAACCTGAACTTACATGATGGCCAATTATTACGATATTTTCACGTTTCAAAGGCAAAGTTTGGTTTATTAACTAATGGTATATCGTATCGCTTTTACTCTGATTTAGTTGAACCAAATAAAATGGATGAAAAGCCATTTCTTGAATTCAATATCTCTGAGATTAAGGACAATCAGATTGAGGAGCTAAAGAAGTTCCATAAATCAGTTTTTGATGCTGAAAGCATTGTGAATACAGCAAGCGAATTGAAGTACACAAACGAATTGAAACACTTGATTCAACAAGAACTAAATAATCCGTCTCCAGAATTTGTAAAACATTTTGCAAAACAAGTTTACCCAAGTGTGATAACGGCAAGAGTACTTGAGCAATTTACCAATCTGACAAGGAAGTCTGTTCAGCAGCATATCAATGATTTAATTACAGAGCGTTTAAAAACTGCTTTGACCAAAGAAGACGAAGCTGCAAAAGAACAAGAGGCAATCGAAGCTGCTCAAGCCAAAGCAGAGGAAGTAAAAGTTCAAACAACTGATGAAGAACTTGAAGGATTTATGATTGTTAAAACAATTCTAAGACAAAAAATAAATGCTTCCCGTGTAACTCATCGAGATGCTCAAACTTATTTTGCAATATTGCTTGACGACAATAACAGAAAAACTATTTGTCGCTTATACTTAAATGGAGGGAAAAAATGTATTGCAATTCTTGATGACCAGAAAAAGGAGGTTAAAACTGAGATTCAAAGTTTGGATGACATTTTCAAATTCTCTGATAGCTTGATATCAGTTGTAGAAAATTACGACCGCTCTAAGGAGAGTAATTAAGCATCACCTCGCTCCGTATTTTCACAAACCAAACACTAACTTCTACTCTTCAGCGGTAACGTATGTCACTATGTGAACTGCCGACTAATTTATTACTCGTTTTACTTACCTTCGTTACACTCCATACCTGATGAATATGAATTTTACCCGTGTATTAAAAGATAAGATTATTTTATTGTCGGCTTGTTTCCTGTTGCAAGTGTTGCCTGCTTCAGCACAGGAAGTGGTGCAAACGGGTTACACTACTACCCCTTTGGGCGGTGTGGTAGATGCCCGCAAAGCAGCAGCAGATAAATGGCAGGTAATTGTAGAGAATAAGAGCTATGAACTCAATAAAGTAGATGAAGATATTGAGCGGGTAAAGGCGGAGAAAACAAGGAAAAAACAGGAAGAGGCTCTACAAAAATTTAAAGCCAATGGTGCTGACGGAGTGAATGGTATAGATACTCCGGAGTTGCGCAATAATTTTAATGGCATTACCTCCGGAGCCATACCTTATGATAATGGTACAGCGATAGGTAACGGCAGGTTTGTATTGCACTCGGTTAACTCCAGCATGGCCGTATATGATACCAGCGGGCAGATACTTTTACCGTCTACCAGTTTGTCATCATTTTTTAGTACAAGCAGTACCATCTCTGATCCGCGGGTGATATATGACAGTTATAACGACCGGTTTATTATGCTGGCCATTCCCACAAATTTTTGTGCCATATTTATTGCGTTTTCAGCCACTAATGACCCAACAGGGAGTTGGTACAAATACACGCAAACTATTCCGGGAGAAATAAGCAGCAGCATTTATGATTACCCGTATGTGGGTATTTCAGAACACGAGTTGGTGATATCAGGTTCCGTATTTCCGTCATCAGGACAAGGAGGCAGTGTGCATCCCCATGTACTGCAAATTGCTAAAAAAGAAGGGTACACCGGCAGTAGTCTGCGTGTACGCAATTACAAACTGGCCACCACCAAAAACTATTCTTTGTGTGTAGTAAACCATGCCGGACCTGAGTACAACTACGGCAACAAGGTATATCTGGTGAGCGACATACGTTCCACCTCAGGAGGCAATCAACTTAATTTGTATACGCTTACTGATACCATTGGAGGTAATCCGCAACTTACACTAACTGCTGTTAGCGTACCCACTTATACTCCGGCAGGTAATGCCATACAAAAAGGCACCTCATCCACCTTAAGTACTATTGATACCAGAGTAATGAGTGCTGTTTATGGCAACGGGTTCATTCATTTGGTTCAGCACGGAGATATTAATTCCTCCGGTTATGCCAGTATTATCTACACCCGCATTAAAACCTCTGATAATACTTCGCAAACCTTTAACTATTCCAGAGCTCAATCTGATCTTACATTTCCTTCCATAGCCTTATTCAACAGTCCGCAAAAGCCAGATGAAAAAAATGTGCTCATTGGTTACCAGGAGGCCAACACGCTTACCTATCCAAGTTTGTTAGCTGTGGTTTGTAAAGACAACGGCACATGGTCCAATCCGGTTATTCTGAAAACAGGTACAGGTTATATCTTTTACAACCGTTGGGGCGATTACAGCTCCTGCACACGCAGGCACAATGCGCAGGTACCTACAGCCTGGGTATCGGGCGAATATGGTGGCACAGGGAATAAACGCATGAGTTGGGTGGCACAGGTTTCCATTACGCCTGAGCAGGAAATAGTGCAGGTACTCCCACAGCCTGATTTTAATTTGTTTCCCAACCCTGCAGTTGACCATCGTTTTGAAATGGTTTTTACCCTTCCGGTAGAAGAGTTTATTAAAATTGTATTGTACGATGCGTTGGGGCAGGAGGTAAGCGTACTGCTGGATGCGGCTTTACCGGCAGGACTTAACAAAGTGAGTTTTGAAAAATCATCACTCTCAGCGGGTATGTATTATGTGCGCGTGGTATCACCTAAAAAAGTACTGCACGAAGGCAAACTGATAATAAAGTAGTTCGTTTTCCATTGCTTCGGTTAGTATTCTCTAAAAAGGAGATTTACGAAAATTAATTATCTTAGTCGCGCTCATTACTTATGAATTCAAAGCGAACTAATTCACGTAAACCTCTGCTGAGGTATTTTGTATATGCTCTTGTTGTATTGCTGTTGCTGGCAGGTGTGGTCACCTATAAAGGATGGCAGATAGTATTTGGCAGCAATGTGCATTTGCTTCAAGGGAAATCATATGCTTATGTCTACATCAAAACAGGCAGCACGTATGACGGGGTGTTGAAGCAACTCTCTGATGAAGGAGTAATCACCAATTCGCTCACCTTTGATTGGGTGGCTCAGTTGATGAAATATCCTGAAAAGGTGAGATCAGGTAAATACAAAGTTGTACATGGCTGGAGTAACAAAAAGCTACTTTCCGTTTTACGTTCCGGTGAGCAGGAAGAAGTGAAAGTGGTGTTACGTGGTTATACTGATTTAGTTGCCACATCAGGCATTATAGGCAGGCAACTGGAGGCAGATAGTGTGGAGCTGCTTCAGATGTTGAATTCACCCGAAGTACAAAATTCACTGGGCTTTGATGAAGATAACATCACAGGTTTAGTTATACCCGATACGTACAGTTTTTATTGGAATACTTCCGCAGCAAAAGTGTTGGAACGATTGCGCAGCGAATATGAAAAATTCTGGAACGCTGAGCGAAAACAAAAGGCCGGGAAACTGAACTTATCACCACAGCAGGTGAGTGCATTGGCCAGTATTGTGGCAAAAGAAACCGTAAAAAATGACGAGATGCCCGTTGTGGCAGGAGTGTACCTTAACCGTTTGAAAAAAGGGATGTTACTGCAAGCCGATCCAACAGTTATTTTTGCGGCTAAGGACCCTAGCATTCGCAGGGTAACCAATGCCTTACTTAATTTAGACTCACCTTATAACACTTATCGGTACAAAGGTTTAACACCCGGGCCCATTTGCATTCCTCCCGTAATGGCTATTGATGCGGTGTTGAATGCCCGGCAGCACAACTACATTTACTTTTGTGCGAAGGAAGACTTTTCAGGTTACCATAACTTTGCTGAAACATTGGAGCAGCACAATGTGAATGCCCGCCTGTACCAACGCGAATTGAACAAACGAAAAATATACCGCTAAATGTTTGTACACGAAACCAAGTTGCGCGTGCGCTACGGAGAAACCGACCAGATGGGAGTGGTGTACTACGGCAATTATGCGTTGTATTATGAGGTGGCGCGGGTAGAAGCTTTGCGCAGTTTAGGTATGACCTACAAAGGTTTGGAAGAAAGCGGAGTAATGATGCCCGTGGCTGAAGTAACAAGCAAATACATTCGTCCGGCTAAATACGATGATGAGTTAACTATCCGTACAGTTATTGCTAAATTGCCTACAGCCAGTATGCATTTTGAATATGAAATATTAAACGAAGCAGGAGTTTTGTTGCACAAAGGCACAACGGTGCTGGTGTTTATTAACATGAAAACCAACAGGCCGGTGAGATGTCCGGAGGAACTTTATACTAAATTAAAAACGTATCTCGAACCCATTCAATGACTGTTATTCATAAATTCTTTTTACGTTTCAGGCCCTACCGCAGGTTAATTGATTTGATGCGCATTATTACCTTACCCGGGTTTGAACGTGTGCCTGTGTTTAATGTAGTGTCGTTTTTTTTACGGGAAATTGCTAAAGAAGATTTGAATGTGCGGGCGAGTTCTTTATCGTTCAACTTTTTTCTGGCCCTTTTTCCGGCCACCATCTTTTTCTTTACGTTTATCGCTTACTTACCCATTGCCAATTCGCATGATCAGATACTGCAGTTTTTCAGCGATGTATTACCTGCCAGTGCTTTTTTAAGTATAGAATCAACACTGGAAGATATTTTGAAACACCAGCGGGGCAGCTTGCTTTCATTCAGTATGGTGATGGCTGTTTATTTTGGTACCAACGGTATTCATTCCATGATGAATGCCTTTGACAAATATGTGAAACATGAGCATGAACGGTCGTTTTTTAAACAGCGACTTATTGCAACGGCTTTGCTTTTTTTTATGTCATTGTTGGTCATCGTGGCAGTTACGCTGATTACTTTTGGCAACATGGCCTTTGAAAAAATGCTGGAGTTAAACTTACTGAGCGATAAGTTAGTTGTATATGCTTTGGACGGAATTAAATGGGTGGTGATATTGGCCGTGTTCTTTACACTTATCTCCAGCTTGTATTATTGGGGGCCGGCACGTGCAAAGCGTTGGCGTTTTGTTTCACCCGGTTCTACTTTGGCAACTATTTTATCTATAGTAACCACACTGGGCTTTGCCTATTATGTCAATAATTTTAATTCGTACAACAAACTCTATGGTTCCATCGGTACATTAATCGTGGTATTGTTGCTTATTTATTTTAACTGTGTTATTCTGTTGGTGGGTTTTGAACTTAACTCGAGTATTGATAAAGGTTTGGAGACAAGACTGCGCAGACCAATACCTCGTATCAATGAATTACTAAATCCACCTGAAGAAACCAAAGAATAGTTTATTTTTGCACCCTTTGTTACATCAACCTTATAGCATAGTTTAGTGAGCATTATTTTAAAAACACCCGAGCAGATTGACGGAATACGGAAAAGTTCTCAGTTAGCTGCACTCAGCCTTCAGTTTGCCGGAAGCCTTGTAAAGAAAGGCGTTACTACGGCCTTTATTGATGCAGAGGTTGAAAAATTTATGCGGGACAACGGAGCCATTCCGGCCACCAAAGGATACAAAGGGTACAAACATGCCAGTTGTATTTCAGTCAATGATGTTATCTGCCATGGTATTCCCGGGCCGTATGAACTGAAAGACGGAGACATACTCAACATTGACGTAACTACTATTTTGAACGGTTTTTACGGAGATAATAGTGCCATGTTTACTGTGGGAGAAGTAAGTCCCTATGCACAAAAGCTGATAGATGTTACCAAAGAATGTCTGGAGTTGGGTATCAAAGAATGTTATCCGGGTAATTATCTTGGAAATATCGGTTACCAGATAAATAAACATGCTGTGGCTAACGGATATACGGTGGTATATGAGTTTTGTGGTCATGGAGTAGGAGTCAAGTTTCATGAAGAACCCGAGGTGAGTCATATTGCACCTATTAATTCAGGCCCTAAGCTGAAAGCCGGTATGACCTTTACCATAGAACCCATGATTAATGCGGGTAAAGCCAGAGCCAAAGTAGATAAACGTGATGGTTGGACGGCCCGTACCATTGATGGTAAGTTGAGCGCACAGTTTGAACATACTGTGCTAGTAACGGATGAAGGAGTGGAGATACTTACTCTGGTGCCTTAGTGCAGAAAGTCGGTAAAATCAGAAGCACCTTAATAATTACATCTGATTATCAGTATAAAATAAAATACTATTTCTTTCAAAGTGGTTGCACTATTTACTAAAACACTTATTTTTGCTATTAACAATAAGATTAATCTAAATTCAATTATGAACAAAAAGACAATTTCAGGAAAACTTCTGATTGCTATGCTTTCAGTAGGTTTAGTATTCACAGGTTGCAGTAAAGATGATGGTGAAACTACTACACCAACTCCTACACCAACCCCAACACCGGGTAACCCAACTCCAACACCTGCTGATGCTGGTGGTGTTTGGACAGCTTTGATTGTATCGTCAAAAACTCCGGGTCCTATTCCAATGCCTCCGGTTGAATTATCAGTAGGTACAGGCGGACATTTCGGAAGTTCAACTTCATCATTTGTTGATGTAGGTGCAGTTAGTGTAAACACCAATAATTTAAGCAAAACTTCAGGCAACACTTACATCTGGAACGGTACATCCAACATTTGGACTGGTTCTAACCCACAGGCTGCCTGGACCATTGCAGGAAAAGGTGCAATTCCTGCATACAGCTACACTACAACAAAAGGTTTCCCTATCGTAGGTGAAATCAGCAGTTCTTCTGATGTAACAGTTTCTGATGGACACACCATTACTTTAACTGCATCAGTAGCTAATGCTGACTCTATCATTATAGTAGTAGCAGCCGGAAGCAAGTCATTTACTAAAGTTATTCCTAATATCGGTAACAGTATTGATTTGTCATCTACTGAATTAAGCGGTTTCTCAGGAAGCGGTATTATTCAGGTTGCTGCATACAATTATGAAATTGGTGCAGGCGGAGGCGGTTCAATGGCTCCTATCTACTTCATCAATGAGAAAGTAGTAATGCAAAATATCAAAGCTACTAACTAATTGTAGCCAAAATTAACTTATAAAAAAAGCCATCCGTTCAGGATGGCTTTTTTTATAAGCTGCTGTTTCTAAAGTCTTTTTCCAGCAGGTAATAATGGGTTTTCTCCAGTCCCAGTTTATAATAGACCAGTTGCGCTACCTCATTATTGGTTTCCACATACAAGCGTATGCCGCAACATTGGCCTGTTTTTTTAGCAATAGATTCAATGTGCCTGTACATAGCTGTAAAAACGCCCTTTTGCCTGTACTCCTTTGGTACGTATACACTTTGTATCCACCAAAAATTTCCGTTTCGCCAATCACTGCATTCGTAGGTAATCATCAGTTGGCCCACAATGTTCCCTTCTGCCTCTGCAACAATGTAAAAGCCCTTGAAGGGGTCGGTAAAAAGGGCCGTTACACCGGAATGCAATACCTCGGCATCCAATTCTTTACTTTCAGTCTCAGCCGCCATAAGCTGGTTGAATTTTACCAGCACAGGCACGTCATCAATGTGTGCTTTACGGATGTTTAGTTCCATTTTATAAATCTAATTTTCAGGATGATAAATAAATTTTACCTTTGCATGCAGCAAAGTTGCAATATACTGTGTCTGTACCAATGAAAACTACCCCTGCTTCATGCAGTTTAATGAAAAAGAGATAATAGAAGGATGCCTGCGTGGCGATGCATCAGCTCAAAGCAAGCTGTATCATAAGTTTGCACCCAAAATGCTGGGTGTGTGCTACCGTTATATGCAAACCATTTATGAGGCTGAGGACGTGTTGCAGGAAGCGTTTATTAAGGTATTTAAACACATCGAGACATTCCAGAACAACAACTCCATAGAATTCTGGATAAGGAGAATTGTGGTAAATACAGCCTTGAATCACATAAAGCAGAACAAAAAATTTAAAGAAGAAAGTGATGTAGATAATGTGGAGGACGAAGGATATACTGATGAGGTACACATGAAGTTTGACACGGAGGAAGTGATCAACGCCATTAAATCTCTACCTGAAGGATACAGGGCTATTTTTAACCTGTACGCCATTGAAGGGTTTTCGCACAAGGAGATAGCTGAGCAATTGGGTATTGCCGAAGCTACTTCCCGTTCACAGTATTTCAGAGCCAAAACAATTCTGCAGAATAAACTTTCTATAATTTATAAAAGAGATGAACAAGCACTTGCCTTTAGATAATTTTGAGCGCGAGGTGCAAAGGCTGGCCGATGGGTTTGAAATACAACCGAGGGCCTTGGTCTTTGATAACATCCGTAGCGAAATTGCTGCCGATGCACCTCATGCCGCAACAAAAGGAAAAATTCTGAAAGGAGTTTTTTCCAAGTCGCTCAATTTTATAAGCTACGCAGCCGCAGCTTCTGTGGCCACTATCAGTTCTGTGCTTATTTATCAGCAACAGGAGTCTGTTCACCAGCAACAACAATCACTTGCTTCGTACACTAAAATTCAGTCCAATCAGTCGCAACAATTAACCCATAGCTTATCGAATTCAACAGATACTCTTTCTTACAATACTGCACTTAATGAAATAGCCGCTACAGAACAGCAGCAAAATGAACTTGTTCTAACTACAGAGTCAGGTAAAATTAATCCAACAGAAAAGGATGTACTGCCCGAGTTGGCACTTGCCAAAGAGGTGAAATCACAACCGGTGCGCAAAAAGCAGTCAACAACTGCTTCAATACCTTTTTTATCAAAACAGGAAGTTAAAAACACTCAACCAACTAAAGAGTCGGGTATACAGAACAATTTGGTAAATGGTACCAGCCAACCGGCCACACAGCCACAGAATGCTTTGCCTGCGGGTAATGAGCGGCAGCCAAATAATCAATCGTCCAATGAAGTTCAAACGCCTGTATTGGTTACTCAATCTGTAGCACCAACTGAAAAAGAAGCAGAACCTGCTCGTAATAATAGCGGTAAGCAATTAACAGAGGAGGTACTTACTGTAAAACAAAATGATTCTTCCATGATGGCTGTTGCACCCTTGACTGCAGATTCATCCGTTACCTCATTTGCATCAGCAGACAGTGCCGCAAATGATACTACAGGAGCCAAAAGACTGGCTGCCCGCAACTGGGTGAAAAAAGGAGTGTGGTCAATAGCTGCCTTCTACAGTCAAGAGAAAAGCAACCGTAATCTGGAAGTTCCGGTAGCCAGTGATCCGGGTTATTATTATGATTCGTATCAAAGTTTCAGAAACGTTACAGATCAACAGTCATCCTCTTTTACCGCAGGTTTTAAGACTGATTATAACTTCATGAACCATTTTGGGATAACCACCGGATTAACCTATGCACAAAGAAAAGAGCAGATTTCAGTAGATAAATACGAAGAAATGGTTTTCAATTTTGCTGAAGCCACATGGGATATTCACACAACCACTGCTGCAGGTTATTCAGAAGTAATTACCAATACATTCACTTATTTAGAAGTGCCGTTGCTGCTTAATTACAATAACACCATAGCCGGTCGTTTTGCCTATCGTTTATCAGCAGGTGCCAGTTATGCTTACCTGATGAAACAGAGTGCCTATTTTGTAAACTTCGATGACCGCACTTCCATTATGGGACCGGCACCAATTTATTCTAAAGAATCTCAAATAGGCAACACACCATTCCGTCAGCACAATTTTAACCTGCAGTTAGGTGCGTACGTTTCTTACCTGTTCAACCAACGGATGGAAGTGTATGCGGGACCTAACTACAAGCGTTCACTTTTGTCAACCTATAAAGATAAATATCCTTTCCGTCAGCAATTCCATGCCATAGGAGCGGAGATGGGCCTGAGGATATATTTTTAGCACAACCGAATGCAACATTTGAACTGATATTGTTGTCATAGTGTTGCAATCAAAATGTTTAATTATATGGAAAAACTCTTTTTATCTATTTTGTTCGCAACACGTGAGTTGCTGCAAAAACGTCACTTTCTGATTCTATCCCTTTTTGTTTTGGCCGGCACAACAGCTTGTCAAAAAGAACCACCACCACCGCCATCTTCAGGTAACTGCGAGCAAACAGGTTTTATTGAAGCTGTCCCTTGTGGTGACGGAGCTTGGGGAAATCTCTACATCCGCACCTCTAACGGGTATTTGTTAAAACCTTGCCGTAACCTGGTGCAAAACTTTGTTCCTGCAGACGGTATGAAAATCCGCTTTTCAGCTACTGACCCCAACAGTTCAGACCCCTGCATCACTATTCCTGATACCAAGTACAATTGTTTCCAACCTGCTCACCATGATATGGTGAAGGTGATTACTTGTATCAAAGCTGTTCAGGAAACGCCCCCAACGAAATGCAACACTCCGGCAACAGTTAAACAAGTTGCATTAGATGGATGTAAATGGATATTTGTGTTGGACAACGGTGTAAAACTGGAGCCTGTGGGTGTTCCGTCAACCTTTGTGTTACGCGATGGCATGCGGGTACGTATAGCTTACAATGATAAAATTGAAATGGCTTCCATATGCATGATGGGAAAACCGGCTAAAATACTCTGTATTGAAGAGATAGGTTTTTGCGGAACAGATCCTAACGGATGCCAACCTTTGGTTAAAGGTACTGCTACTCCAAATACGAACAAACGTTTTAATATCCTTTCAGCAGCAATGGATGCTAACGGGTGTTTGAGTGTTAAAATCGGATACAGCGGGTGCAGTGCTGAAGGTCGCGACTTTCAATTGTATTGGGACGGAAATCATATGCCGGGTAATGCCACAGATGTAGTAAACCTGGTATTGGTTGATAAGGCTCAGGAAGAGGCTTGCGAAGCTTATTTCACTACGGCTCGCTCCTTTAATATTAATAAATTAAAAGAACTTAATACAGGCGGAAATCGTCTGGTGGCTCGCATTGCCGGATACAATGAGGTAATCGAGATAAAATAGTTTTCAGGTTTAGGTGGTTTATTTACTGAAAGGCCTTCCATTTTTTGGAGGGCTTTTCTGTTTCAGGCCAATGATAAGGTAACTTTAAAAATACTTCCTCCGCCCGGATTATTGTGGTAAGTAATCTGCCCTTTGTTTTTATCAACCAGTTCTTTTACAATATACAATCCCAAACCTGATGAAGTTTCGTTGCCGGTTGGCGCGGCCGAGAGTCGTTGAAACTTCTGAAATAATTTCTGCTGTTCATCATCCGATATACCCGGACCATTATCACATACAGTGATAGAAATGCTGTTGGGTGAGGGGTTAAACAGCTCAATTCTCACTGCTGAACTGAGGGGAGAGAATTTAATGGCATTGGAGATAAGGTTCTCCAATATCCTTCGCATCATGCTTTCATCAGCCTTGATTAAATCATCTGCAGCATTATTGATAAATTCGATAGAAATGTTCTTTTTGGCACCTGCAGGTATGAACTGGGCAACTATTTTTTCAATGGTAAGATGCAATTTAAATGCGGTAAGATTTATCTTCAGATTATGCTCATACACCCTGCCCAAGTCAATTACATTCTTAATCATGTCATTACTGTTCTGAATGATTTCATTCATGTAGTTAATGTACTTTGTTTGGTCTGCTGAAAGGTTATTTGACTCTGATTCCAGCAGGTTAAGCATTCCCTGCAACGAGGCCAGCGGTGATTTAAGGTCATGTGACACCATGGTCATCAGGGTGTTTCTTTCACGGTTAAGTTCTTCGAGTTGGGTATTTATTTTCGATTTTTTAATCGCACTGCTTATGGCCATAGCCGCCAAAATAACCAGGAGTCCGGAAATGATGGAGAGGAGTGTTATAGTAAACTCATTTCTGAGCATTTGTTGTTCCTGCGCATTAAAAGTGGCGGTAAGGTCTTTAATCTCTTTATCCCTTTTTTGAAGCGACAGCCTCAGCTTGGTGGCTTGAGCCAGTTGTTGGCGCTCAGCTTCTGCAATAGAATCATTGATGGTAATGTACGTGTTCAGGTAAAGAAAGGCATTCACCAAATCGCCTTTTTGCCTGTAGTATTCTGAGGTGTTTCGTAATGCTTTTAGTCTTAATCCATCATGTGAATGGTGGTCCAATAACATGAAAACGGTATCGAGGTTGCTTTTTGCTGAATCATGTTGCCCTTTTGCCAACTGTATCTCTGCAATATCGTTGTAGCAAATGATGGTGTTTTCAATATTGCGCAGATTAGTTTCCAGCATCAACGAGGTGCTGATGTAGTACAAGGCACTATCGTTTTCTTTTACTTTCTTATACAAACGACCAATGTTCCCCAACACATTTGCAACCATTACGTTGTCATGCGACAGCTTACTTAATTTAAGTGACAGGAGAAATGTATTCAGCGCTTTTTGAAAATTGTTTTGATTTGAATAGGTGAGAGCGATATTATTAATGGAGCTTGCAGCTGCTTGCTGTTGGCCAAACCGGATATTGTTTTTAAGTGCGGTATAAAAATAATAACGTGCCTGTTCAAATTCCTGCTGCTTGTAATAAAGAGTTCCCAACTCATTGAGTGTATGATGTAACCAGTGCTCGTTTTTGAGCCGTTCATAAATGTCCCAGGTTCTTTTGTAGTAGTTAATGGCTTCTACAAAATTTTGTTCCTGATGATTTAAACGCGCCAATGCAATAGTTACTTTGGCTATACCTAAGCTGTCTTTTTGCTGTTCATAAATGGATAAAGACTCAAAGAAATTTTCTGCTACATCGGTTTTTCTGCCTGAAATCATGTGGTACTTTGCTCTGAAGAAATAGGAGTTGGCCACGTGACTCATTTTATGGTTAGCTATAGCGAGATTCAGGTAGCTGTTGACATAAAACAATGAGCTGTCTGATTTTCGCTTAACGTAGTTGTCGCATATAAGTCCGTAACTAACAAGGCGTTTATTAGCGGAAGTTGTATCAGATTGAAGTAACTGATAAACGTCAACCGTGTCGGCTGCTTTGAGCAAGTTGCAACAGCAGAAAAGGAATAATAATATGATTACCCGGATTTTCAAATCACAGCAAAATATGTATAATAATGTTACTGCAATAAAGTTTTAATCCACAAATCTGTTAACACTCACTTCTTTAGGTATAAGTTGACCTGTGAAAAGGTGAGTTAAGAAACATTTGCTCCAATAGGGTACAAGGGTTACCCCTTTTGCCCCCATGCCATTAAACAGGTACATACCTTTGTGTGTGGGGTGCTGTCCAATTACGGGTCTGCGGTCATGCATGGCAGGGCGAATGGCTGCTTCATGGTTAACCACCGTATAAGGCACAGTAAAAAACTTCTCAAACACATCGGTGAGTTGTTTTTTTCCTTCGGGTGTGGGCTGATTATTTACACGGTTAAAGTCGAAGGTGGCGCCCACTTTGTAATAATCATTACCCACCGGAATAATCCAGTGTTGTTGTTTGATAATGTGCCGTAGTTTTAATTCAGGCGCATGAAGCGTAATAATTTCACCCTTTACTGCCCGCATATCCAAAAAAGTGAAGAAGGGGTTTTGCCTTACACGGTGCCCTTCACAAAAGATAATTGCATCAGTGACAATGTTATTGTAGTGCCATGCACCTCCTGAGCGAGTGATAGCTGTTACATCGGCTTCCTCTGTGAGCAAACAGTTTCTTTCTAAAAGAAATGAGCGGATGGCTTCTAACAGTACATTCACTTCGCACCAACCGCTGTGGTTAAGCTGCAATGTTCCCAACGGACAATGGAGCAGTTGACCGATGGTTTCCAAGTGGTCGAAATCTGCCAGTGACACGTATTCTCCCTGAGCAAAGTGTTGGCTGAGGTCGTTGATTTCTTTTACCGATGAAAGCACATGATGCAGTGGTGTAGGGTGAAAGAATTTGATGTTTAACTCTTTTTCCAGTTTGGGGTAATACTCAAATGCTTCAGGAAATATTTCATCAAACATCCAGGTTTTGACCATTTTTCGGCCGGTAACCGGACTAAACAACCCTGCTGCAATACGCGATGATTCATGGGGTAAGTGGTTGTCAATAACCAAAACACGTTTGCCTGCCTTTAGTAATTCGTAAGCCAGTACAGAGCCGCTGATGCCTTGTCCTATAATCAGGTAATCAACTTGCATGGTTCGGTTTAATGGCTTTGATAATGTGTCTTTTGCCTGGTGGCCCTTGCAAGCGTTGAACGGAAAATCCGGCTTTACGCATTGCCCTTTTTACTTCTCCTTTGGCGCAATAGGTGAGCAGAAGTCCGCCTTCCGACATCAGGTTATATATTTTTTGAAACAGGAATTCAGTCCATAATTCAGGTTGAACTTCAGGATCAAAGGCATCAAAATAACAGAGGTCAAATCGTTCTGACGAGGAGAATTTGGTGAGACTGATGTGCCTTTTGGTGAGCGTAAAATCGGGCTGCCATTTTGTAGCAATGTCCCACGGTGAGTTATGTAAGGATTCGAATAAGTCTTCGTTAGTATATGATTTTTTAAGCTTATGTATTAATTTAGTTGATATATGATAAAGTTCTAATGTAGTGTATTCTATATTTTTATTCTTCCCTTTCTTAAGGAAACTGAGTAAAGCATTTAAACCGGTTCCGAAACCTATTTCTAAAATATGAACCAGCGGTAAATGTGTCAGTTCTTTTAGCCCGTTTTCTATAAAAATATGCAATGATTCTTGCAAAGCCCCATGCACTGAATGGTAGTGTGTTCCCAAATCTTCATTGAACAACGTTAGGCTTCCGTCTTGTGTAACTGCCGTATGTAACTTCGGACTTTGCATGGCTTAAGGCCCGCAAGATAATGATTAAGGAAGTGGAAAGTAAACCAATGCAGGTAGGTATAAGTAACTAAGCGTAAGACTTTCAAGTGTTAAACATTTCCACAGTGTTGTAAAACTACCTTTAGGCAGGATAAGAACTGGATAGTATTTTTACGGTTTAAATAGTGAAGTATGGCAGCGCAAAATAATTACTCCGAAGACAGTATCCGTTCGCTTGACTGGAAAGAGCACATTCGTCTTCGCCCGGGCATGTACATTGGTAAGTTAGGTGATGGTTCATCCACAGATGATGGTATTTACATTCTGTTAAAGGAAATCATCGACAACTCCATTGACGAATACGTGATGGGCAACGGAAGACAAATTGAGATCAAAATATCAGAAGGCAAGGTAACCGTGCGGGATTACGGAAGAGGTATTCCATTGGGTAAGGTGATTGATTGTGTTTCTAAAATCAATACCGGTGGTAAATACGATTCAAAAGCTTTTCAGAAATCTGTTGGTTTGAATGGTGTGGGTACCAAAGCGGCCAATGCGCTGTCCAGTTATTTCAGGGTGCAATCAGTTCGCGATGGTCGCACTAAAGTAGCTGAATTTGAACGTGGTGAACTAAAGAAAGATCACCGCGAATCGGCTACTGATTTACCCAACGGTACCATTGTAACCTTTGCACCTGACGATACCATCTTTAAAAATTACCACTTCATTCCGGAGTATCTGGAGAACATGCTTTGGAATTATGTATACCTCAATTCGGGGCTTACTATACATTTTAACGACAAGAAATTTTTCTCTAAAGATGGTCTGTTGGATTTGCTTAAACGCAAAACCAATGAAGAGGATATGCGCTATCCCATTATCCATTTAAAGGGGCATGATATTGAAGTTTCTTTTACACATGAAAATCAATATGGCGAAGAGTATTACTCATTTGTTAACGGTCAACATACCACGCAAGGAGGAACACACCTGGCCGCTTTCAGAGAGGCCATTGTAAAAACCATTAGAGAGTTTTATAAAAAGGAGTTGGATGCCTCTGACATACGTGCCTCCATAATTGCTGCGGTGAGTGTGCGTGTGCAGGAACCGGTGTTTGAATCACAAACCAAAACCAAATTGGGTTCGCAAAACGTGGCTTTGGATGGACCCAGCATGCGCAGTTTTGTTAGTGATTTTATGAAAAAGGAGTTGGACGACTACCTGCATAAAAATCCGCAAACGGCTGAAGCATTGCTGAAGCGTATAATGCAAAGTGAACGCGAGCGCAAGGAAATGGCCGGCATTAAAAAACTGGCCAACGAACGGGCAAAGAAGGCTTCTTTACATAACAAAAAACTGCGCGATTGCCGTTTGCATTTTAACGAAGGCAATGATGAGAAACGATTAGAATCCACACTGTTTATAACAGAAGGTGATTCGGCCAGTGGTTCCATTACCAAATCGCGCAATGTGGAGTTACAAGCAGTATTCAGTTTGCGTGGAAAGCCCCTGAATTGTTACTCGCTTACCAAAAAAGTGGTGTATGAGAATGAAGAGTTTAACCTGCTGCAACATGCGCTCAATATAGAAGAAGGCATTGAAGGTTTGCGTTACAACCGCATCGTAATTGCTACCGATGCTGACGTGGACGGAATGCACATCCGCTTGTTGATGATGACTTTTTTCCTGCAGTTTTTCCCTGATTTAGTAAAGAACGGGCATTTATATATTCTGGAAACACCCTTGTTCCGTGTGCGCAATAAGAAAGAAACCATATACTGTTACAGTGATGAGGAACGGCAAAGAGCCATTGCCCGCTTAGGCAACAAGCCGGAGATTACCCGATTTAAAGGTTTGGGTGAAATTTCACCTGACGAGTTTGAGAACTTTATAGGAGAAGACATTCGACTTGATCCCATTATTCTGAAACAGGATACCACCATTCCCAAATTACTGGAATATTATATGGGCAAAAATACCCCCGACCGCCAGGGCTTTATTATTGATAACCTGCGTGTGGAAAAAGATGTAGTGGAAACGCTTACGCTTTCGCCCGAAGCCATGATTGAAGAATGATAACAGTAGAACCATTTAAGTTTATTTCAACTACCGAAAGAGGCACCACGCACACATTTGACAGCCCCCGAACAGGCAATTTTATTTTTGGTACACGCAAAGCCGGTAGCATTAATGGCAGTCATTACCACAAAGGGATTGAACCGTTAAAAGACCCTGAACTTTTTTACCTGTTCACTGGTAAAGGGTTGGTTCGTTTACTGAATGTACTTACTCAGGAACGGAAAGAAATAGAGGTAGAAGGGCCTTGCCGAATTACCTTTCCTAAAAACATTTGGCACGAGTTGGAAGCACTTACCGACATTAGTTTTATGGAGTGCAACTCGTTGGAACAACATGCCCGTGACACATTCAGGTTGGATGAAGGATAACCCTATGTTACAGGTGTATTTTTTTTGGAAATGAGAGGAGGGGTTTTTAACTTGCTGAAAATCTATTCCTATGAAAACTATTCATAGTTTCCTCATCTGTTTTTCCTTTTATTTTTCAGGGTTCATATCTGCTCATGCGCAAAACTGGTCTACCTACATTGCTGTGAAACATCCAGATGGATTTACGGATACTGTTTATATTGGTTTGAATGATAATGCAGCTTCGGGATGGCAACCTGAGTTAGACATAAGGGCCGATACCAATTCTTCAGGTAAACGCATTCGTATTACTGCTCATGATCCGGTGGTGGCAAGTCAACAAGGCTGGTGGTGTGGTAATCTTGAGCGCGATATACGCCCTTTTAACTGGTATCAGGAATTTGTGCTGTTGGTATATTCCGATACATTTCCACATTATAATGAGCCTGAATTCCCTCCTGTTACTTTTTATTTTGATAGTGCAGGCTTTACTTATAAGGATAACGGACGTTTTCTAGGTCGGGTGACTTTGAAGAGTGATGGTGCCTTCCTATTTGGTAGCATACATCTGGATTCCTTGGGATTATATTCCGCATTTTGGAATAGTGGTATGCGAACGTATAGAGATAGTGTTTGGGTAAATTTATACACGCCATCAGTATGTCCCCCATATCAAATCAGCTTGCGAGTAAAGATATATTTTTATGAATATTTGGGTGCAGAAGAAAGTTTTCAGTTAATTGACGGGCCCTTTAAGGTGTTTCCTAACCCAATGGTTAACGAACTGCATTTGCAGAAGAATGATGCCGAACAATACCACATTACACTGAGTAATGCTACCGGTCAGTCACTTATGAATACCACATGGAGTGAACATTCACTGGTACTGCCAACAGCACAGCTAAGTCCCGGTTTGTATTTTCTTACTTTACGCAATTCATTAACCGGGAAAATTTACTCCATTCGATTGAATAAGAACTCAGGATAAATGAAGGATAATTTTTCCAAACGGTCTGATTTGTATGTGCGGTATCGCCCATTGTATCCTGCTGCTTTGTATGAATTTCTTTACAGGCATTGCAGTTCGTTTGAATTAGCCTGGGATGCCGGCACAGGCAACGGACAAGTTGCAACAGTACTGGCTCAAAAATTTAGTCAGGTAATGGCCACCGATATCAGCAGTGCACAACTGGCTAATGCTACTCAAAAAGAAAACTTAGTTTACCTGCAAGGTGCTGAACAGATTCAGGAAATTAAATCGGGTACTGTGAATTTAATTACGGTGGCGCAGGCTGTGCATTGGTTTAACCGCGAGAAATTTTATGAAGAGGTAAGGCGGGTGGCAGCGCCAAATGCATTGCTGGCTTTATGGGGTTATCATCTTATTCGCATCAACAAAGAGGCCGACCTTTTGATAGAGCAATTTTACACTGAAACGATTGATGCCTATTGGGACAGTGAACGAACATTGGTAGATGAGAAATACACCACCATTGATTTTCCGTTTGAAGAAATACCTACTCCTGAATTTTATATTGACGTGATGTGGGATTTGCCGCAACTTATTGGTTACCTCAACTCGTGGTCGGCAGTGCAGCATTACATAACACGCAACGGTGAAAACCCTGTTGATGCGCTTGCGGAGGAACTCCAACCCTTTATTAGCGATAAAGTTCTGATGCAGTTTCCTGTTTTTATGCGTGTAGGAAAGGTCATGTGGTAGTCAACTTGTAACTATCGGGAACCTGTTTTTTTGCTGATATATTCCGGCACATTTCCTTACCGGAATATTCAACCCTCAGCTTTTATTTTGATAGTTCAGAGTTATTTTAGTACAAACCTGGAATTAATGCTTTTCGAACACCACATATGTAACTGTTTGTTTGCTATTCGTTTCTGTAAACACCTGTAAAGGGTACAGAGAAGTGTCACTATTCAGTTCTTTGCGGGTAATGTTACCCTCAACTACAGCATACCAACTGTCCCATATCACAATATCACCTTTTTGCATAAGAGGTAAGTTGTGTTCTCTCAGTTTCAGTCGTTGTGATTTATTAAAATAGTCGATTTGGGTCACTTCACCCAGATAGGGATGAGCAAAAACCAATCGTTGGTCGGATTTGCCATTCGCACTAAGCCATGCTGCTACCTGTTTTGCCATTCGCTGTTCTGTATTGAGTTGCATATCTTTTGGCCAACGAATTGCTGCGGGGTGTGAGGTAAAAGGAAATATAACCAGGTATATAAAAATGGCCGTATCTAAGATTTTACGCCTTGCTGCCGGTAGACCTTGGCCCATTTGTTCCCACCCTTGAACAGCGATAATGGCAATGAGTGGCACAACTCCTACCAGCACACGAGGAAGCCCCATCGAATTGAATAACCCGAGAAAACGGAACAGGGTATGAGCTCCGAAAAATGCCAGAAACCCAAACCATACCAACACAAGGTTTTGAGAAGATACCTGTTTAAGTATAGCTTTTCGACCAATTGCAGCAACACCCATCCAAAGCAGAATGAAAATAGGAACCCCCACTGCGAAGTATAGTTGTTCCACAAAATGTGTTAGTTTACCATTGCCATATTTTTGACCTGAAGGTGTGTAAGGTGTTTGGTGATAAAGCCATAAAAAGTCATGGTGTAAAATGCCCCCCGCTACAGTATACAGCAGATGACCGGCCAACAGATATGGAATAATCTTCCATTGTTTATTGTGCAGTAAGTAAAGCGCAAAAACACAGGCCATGATATAACCTTCAGGACGTACAAAGGGAATCAATGATGCAAGTAACGTGGCAGCGGTATATCTGTTTTGCCCGTAAAGGTAAATACACACCATAGTAAATAATGCAAACAGCGGTTCAGTAAGTCCTGAGAAGGTAAGCACATAAAACATGGGAGTAAAAATGCAAATCAACGCCACCAGCCAGGTATGTTGTAATTGCAATTGAGAGGCGACCTTACATGCGAAATAAACAGCTAACCATGACACCAGGGCATTGAATAATTTAATTCCAGGAATTCCGAATTGGGCAAAAGGGAAGGAGAGCATCACAAAAACAGGCTTGGCCCAATGGTCCAGAAACAACTCAGGGTAGCTAAGGGCAAATTTAGAGTGAATATAGTGCTGAATACTGTCGCCAGCATCACCTGTGCCGTCAAATACCATCAATGTAATTGCTTCAATAAGGGCGTATACTAAAAGGATTATTCGGGTATTTTTTTTCATAGTGGCTTATTACAGATCGAAAATAATGGTTTCTTTTTTCAGATTTGATTTTATCGGGCAGGTGGAACTAAAAAAAGCTTTTTTAATATTAAGTAATAATGCGTGTATCATCAATATATTAGTTCAAAAAAGGTGTTCAAATTAAGTATAAATTATTTCTCTCGGAATTTCGATAATCACGCATGTTCCTGTTGGTTGTCCATTGTCTTCCAAATCAGTGATGTATAATTGAATTTTATTCTTTCGGGTATTGTTGAGCAATTCAAGTCTTTTTTGTGTTGCTTCAGTGGCAAAGGAGCGGTGTGATATCCTTGCTCTGGCTTTTATTTCTGCGGCTTTTTTGCGTCCCACACCATTGTCGTATATCGAGCATACCAGTGAGTTATTTTTCATGGAAAAATGAATACTCAGTTTTTTTTCTCCGTTTTTGTGAAGCAATCCGTGTTTAATAGCATTTTCAACAAAAGGCTGAATAACGATAGAAGGGATGCGCATCATTTCCAGATCGAGTTGTTCGTCTACTCGTATATCAAAAGTGAACTGTTCTCCGAAACGCAATTTTTCCAGGTTCAGGTAAAGGGTGAGAATTTCTACCTCTTCAGTAAGCAATATCTGCTCACTCCCCGAAGCATTAAGTACTTTGCGCATGAGCGACCCGAACTGGCTCAGGTAATAATTGGTGCTTTTGATATCATGTTGCACAATCAAATCCTGTATGGAGTTGAGTGTGTTGTACATAAAATGCGGGTTCATTTGCGCTTTCAATGCCGTTAACTGCGAAAGAATGAGCTGGTTTTGAATCTCTGCCCTGCGTTTCAAAAAACCTATTCTCCAATGAAAAATGAAGTACACTATAGCGCAAACGGTTGCCAGAACCAACAGGTAAAACCACCACTGTTGCCAGTAAGGTGGGGTGATAGTAAAATGCAGGCGGGCTGGTATGCTTGCCACGCCATCTTCATTAACGCACACTACTTCAAAAGTATAATCTCCGGGAGCAAGGCTGTTGTACCTTACCGTTGTGTTACTGCTTTCGGCCAGAGTAAGTGCGGTGTCATTCGGGGTTAAACGGTAGTGGTACATAAAATTTCCGCGACTCCTGTGGGCTATTCCTTCGAAAGAAATCAGCAGATTGTTTTGGTTCCAGGTGAGGGAAAGAGAATCAGTACCCGACCGCTTTTGTTCGTTAACCAACAGTTGTACAATGCGCACAGAAGGACGTACGGTATTGGACCAGGCCATGTTCACCGGCATTTTGATTAAACCCTTGTTGGCCGCAATCCATAGAGTATCTCCGGCTATTTCGATGGCATTAATTTGTTTAGGTAATAAACCCTCGGCTAAACTATACAATTGTCTGGTAGATGAATTTATACGCAACAGACATTTTTCTGTAATCACCCACATATCATCTTGTGTTTTGTACAACCCGCGAATGTTGTTACTGCATAAAACATCTTTGTCAGTAAGATTTTTTTCAATCTGTTGACTGTTGAGGTTGCATAAAAGAATACCATCGCTTATGGTGCCTATCCAAAGTTGTTGTCGGTGAATTTGAAGTGATGTTGCGTATACTGATTTGTTGCGGTAAGTGATTTCAGTAAGTTGACCTTTTTTGTAGCGGAACACACCGTCATTACAGGCAAAATATACACAGCGTTGAAAGGTGTCACAAATAATGGCAGATCCACCTTTTAGCCGGATGGTAGTAGAAGCCGGATTTTCTGATGTATTGTAGATGGAGGTGCTTACTACCTGATCACTCAATGCCAGATACACACTATCGTTCATGAAGTCAAAATCACGGGCATTCCACAAGCGGAAAAGTCGTTCTTTGCTTTTTTCATCTATATTAAAAGCACCGCGGGCAATGTAGGTATTGCCCCGGTATTGCTTGATTTTTCTTACATGACGGTATACGGGTGAAGAACTTTTCAGGTAAGGATCTATTTTTCCTGTGATGCTGTTCAAACGAAACAAATCACCTTTATAAGTACCCAGTATAATTTCATTAGTACCTGATTTTTTTAATGTACTGATGTTATCGTCTTTCAACAGTGAGTTGCTGTTGTTGTATATATTCAAATCAATAGACGGAATAACCATAACGCCATTTTGCAAACTGCTGAACCAATAACTTCCTTCGCGGTCAATAAGCATATCGGAGATTTTTTCCTCAGGAAACATAGGTTTGTCTCCTATAGGTTCGTAAGCGTTATTCATCCTGATTACGCCTGTTGAGCTGAGCACAAACAATTCGTTTCCGGGTACTGATGTTATGGAATAAATGAGGTCATTGGGATGTGTTAGTTTTAGTTCTCGGCTGAGTGATACGCCTCCCGGATCCATTTTCCACAACTGGTATTTTCTTGCAGGGTTAATTTCAATAATCAGAAATAATTCGTTGTTGATAAATCTGAATACACCTCGGTTATTGATTAATTTTTCACTCTGTGAATTGCTGATTAGTTTGAGCTTACCTGATTTCCATACCCACAACTTTGAAGTAGCAGAATGTATGAAAACATTACCTTGCCGGTCGCACTCTGTTTCCAGCCACATAATCGGTTGATTTCGATTGTCTGTTTTTTTGTTGAATACATGAATTAACTGCCCGTTCGGATTATACACTTCGATCAGGTAATCAGCAGTTATCCATATGTTCCCTGATTGATCAAATGTAAATCTGGGGTATGATTTACACACTTTGCTGTAGTCTTTAAAAAGCTGTAAGGAGTTGTTCTTTACACAAAAAATTTGTCCGGTAAAGTTGTAGCACCACAGTTGACCCTTTCGGTCAAAACGCAAGCCTGATATGGCCTTACTGTTCATGGCGCTGTTGGTGTATGCTTTGTAACTTATGCCGTTGTAGCGGTATAAACCGGCACTGCAGCCAATCCAAATATAACCTGCACTGTCCTGTGCCAGTCGGTACGTTTCGTTGGAGGGCCAGCCGTTTTCTTCGTTCAGGCTATAATAATAAGGGTGCTGCGCTTCGGTTAAAAAAGCAGATAAAAGCAGAAGTGAAAGAATGAACCACCGTTTTGCCATCAATCAAAAGTACGAAATGCAGGCACTAAAAAAAGTATCAGTTCATGTACTGAAATAAAAGTAGCTTTGCCCCGAAAAATAACATTGCATTATGGAAGTTAAAGATAGCAACGGTACCTTATTAAATGACGGAGATACTGTTAAACTCATTAAAGATCTGAAAGTAAAAGGTTCATCACTTACCTTAAAAAGAGGCACAGTGGTAAAAAATATCAAACTCACCGATGACGAAGATGAAGTGGATTGCAGGGTAGAGAAGATGAGCATTGTGCTGCGCACAGAGTTTTTGCAGAAGATGTAAACTTCTGTTTTCTTATTTGGCCATTTAAGTGCAAACAGGTAATTTCCCGTTTCAATGGTTGAAGTCTGGGTTTATCTGTTGGTTTTTCTTTGGGCATATGTGAGGTACTTTCATGTAGCCCGACCTGATCAGGAATCGGAGTTGGAAGTGGTACACCCCTCGATTCTGGAGGAGTACAGTCAATTGCTTCATAATAAGAATCCGTTTTTCAGTAAACTCAATCCGGAGGGTAAGCACCATTTTATATTCCGTACCCGCGAGATAGAACTGGGGCTTGACATTATTACGCGTGAAGACTTTGAAGTAACCACCGATATGAAAAGGCAAATATGTGCCTGTATAGCTCAACTCACATTCGGATTAAAGGAGCCCAATATTTCTTTGTTAAACGGAGTAGTACTCTATGCTGATATTTTTTACAGCCGCCTGTTGGGAAAATGGGTGCGCGGACTCACCATGGGAAACGGAGTGGTGCACCTGAGCTGGAAACATTTTGAAGAGGGATATCAGGATAGTGAAGATACTTATAACCTGGGTTTACATGAATTTGCTCACATGCTGCGTTTGCAAACTGAACGAACCGGTGACTCCGATACTCGTGTGCACGCGTATTTTGAAGATTGGGAAGAAAGGGGAGCGGAAGCCTTGCACCACATGCGAAACGGGAAAATTGATTTTCTTCGGGAATACGCTGCTACGAATCCCTCGGAGTTTTTTTCAGTGTGCATTGAGAATTTTTTTGAAGTGCCGCACAAGATGTCAAAGGAATTGCCCACGCTTTATTATCACCTGTGCTACCTCTTAAACCAAAATCCGTTAAATGTTGCGGATAACTACAGTTTCAATAAGGAAGATGCGGATGAGGTAAACACTCAATTGGAAGATGATGTGCCGGTTTTTACGCATATGTTCAGTAAAGATGAACAAAACTTTTGGACAGTTACGGGTCATGCTTCACTCATTTCGCTTGCAGCCATATTGCTCATTTCAAATGAAGCAGTCAAAAGTATTGAACCTGTGATACGCTGTGCCATTGTTTCAGGCAGTATTATGTTGGCAGTTCGCTGGTGGTATTACAAGGATATCCGCTCCATTACCAATACAGATTACATTGTACATTTTCTTACCAAGGTGTTGCCGTTTATAGCCACCATAGCCTTTATAGTTTTTTTAATTTCAGCCTGAGAAATCAGGCCATTTCCCTGTACAAGGCAGCAAGCTCTGCTGATGTGTTGCTGCCGTTAAACCGCTGCACATATTTTTGGCCTTCGGTTTTCATGGTTTCTTGCAACTTAGTATCAGTAGTAAGTGTTTCCATCGCCTCCGCCAGTTGCAATACATCACCGGCACGGGTATAAATTGTCTTGGGTCCACCGGCCTCAGTAAAACACCCACCGCTACTCGTAATTACAGGTGTGTTGCTGTACAAGGCTTCAATAATAGGAATACCAAAACCTTCGAAAGTGCTGGGGTAAATAAAACACCTGGCCTGTTGGAAAATTGCCGGCATGTGGTTGAGGGGCACATTTTCGAGAAACAACATTTTGTTGTCGAGGGAGAAGTTTTTCAGGTAGCGAACTACTTTGAGTTTATAGTCGGTGGAGCGGCCTATTACTACCAAAGGTAAGGTGACTTTGCCCTTTAGTAATTTCATGGACTGTGCAATAGAAAGCAGGTTTTTACGCGGTTCAATAGTGCCCACATATAACATAAACTCCTTCGGTAAATGGTAAGTGGTGCGCACGGCTTCCAGCATTTGCGGGGTGGCTTTGTGGGCATATACTTCATCACAACTCTGGTAAATCACGCGTATTTTCTCAGCCGGAATTTGCAAAAAGTAAACAAGGTCGTTTTTGGTTTGTTCGCTTACAGCAATAATTACATCGGCATCAGCACAGGCTTTTTTTGTTTTGTAGGTATATATTTTTCGGTCAATGGGTTTATACAACTCCGGATAACGCAGAAAAATAACATCATGTATAGTTACCACATTTCGGGTTCCTGATTTTCGAATATTAAACGGTAACTCATTACTTAATCCGTGAAAGATGCGCACTTTGTTTTCTGTAAACAAGGAAGCAGGAGGGAATATGCGCCAAAGGTTTTTAAATGCTTTTGGGGTATGGATATCCACGCCTGATAGGTGCTGTTGCAAAAAGTTCATCTGCTCATTTTGTCCGATTTCCGGTGTGAGCAAATGGTAATAAAAACCGCTTTGGTGCTGCAGCAGATTTTTAAACAAGGTACGGCTGTAGTTGCCCAATCCTGAATAATTCAGGAACATTCTTTTGGCATCAAAGGCCACATGAATAGGTTGGGAGCTTGTCATATGTTTACTTATACAGCCACATCGTAATCGCGCAGGGCATTGTTGAGGGAGGTTTTTAAATCGGTGCTGGCTTTGCGCTGGCCTATGATAAGTGCACAGGGTACCTGAAAATCTCCGGCACTGAATTTTTTAGTATACGAACCAGGAATTACAACTGAACGTTCAGGAACATACCCTTTGTATTCTATTGGCTTGTCTCCGGTTACATCAATTATTTTGGTTGATTGTGTGATGGTAACACCGGCTCCCAGTACCGCTTCTTTCCCTACGCGCACACCTTCCACCACTATACAGCGTGAACCTATAAAACAACCGTCTTCAATAATTACAGGAGCTGCCTGCACGGGTTCTAACACTCCGCCAATGCCAACACCACCGCTCAGGTGCACGTTTTTACCTATTTGTGCACAGCTGCCTACCGTGGCCCAGGTATCTACCATAGTACCAGAATCTACATATGCACCAATGTTCACATACGAAGGCATCAGTATAACTCCTTTGGCTAAATAGGCTCCGTAACGTGCCACCGCATGCGGTACAACCCGCACACCCAGCTGTTCATAGTTACGTTTCAGTTCCATCTTGTCGTAAAACTCCATCGGACCGGCTTCCAGAGTTTTCATTTTCTGAATAGGGAAGTACAGGATAACTCCTTTTTTTACCCACTCATTCACCTGCCAGCCACCTTCTACCGGCTCAGCCACGCGAATGGTGCCTTTGTCCAGGTCTTCAATAAGTGCCCGTATGGCTTGCTGAACTTCGCTGTCATTTAACAATTCACGTTGTTCCCACGCTTTTTCTATTATTTCCTTATAGCTTTGCATTGTTCGTAAAAATATCTGTTTCGGTTCGCAAACTTAACGAGAAGGCATGAAGAAAACACAACGCAGAAGACCACTAATTATACAACGTACCGCTATACCTGAGGATTTTCAGGGAATAATACGATTATCTGAAATCTGTTTTAAAGGTGCGGAGCCTTGGACTTTAGCCATGTTGCGCAGTCAGCATTCCATTTTTCCTGAGGGGATGCAGATTATTGAATACGAAGGTGAGATTGTAGGTTCAGCCACCAGTTTAATCATCAATTTTGACGAATACGAAGACGATCACAGCTGGAAAGAAATATGCGACAATGGTTACATTACCAACCACGATTCTGAAGGCGATACGCTCTACGGCATTGAAGCCATGGTGCACCCCGAGTTTCAGGGATTAAAAATTGGCAGGCGTTTATACGAAATGCGCAGGCAGCTGTGCACCGACCTTAACCTGAAGCAGATTTTAATAGGTGGTCGCTTGCCTAACTTCCATCTGCATTCTGAAGAGTTTGGCGTGAGAGCTTACATCAAGCGCGTGCTGGAGAAAAAAGTTAAAGACCCCGTGCTCACTTTTCAACTGTCTCAGGGTTTCACTATTCAGCGCATTATTAAAGACTATTTCCCTGAAGACCACGAATCAGAAGGATATGCTGTATTACTGGAATGGAACAACCTCGATTATATCCCTGAAACACGTGTAACCAGTGTGTTGATGAAAAAGGTGCGTATCTGTTGCATTCAGTACGAGCTGAGAAAGATTAATTCCTTTGAGGACTTCGCGCAGCAATGTGAATATTTTACCGATGTGGCCTCTAACTACAAATCAGACTTTGCCTTGTTTCCTGAACTGTTTACCACGCAACTCCTTTCATTGATTGACTACAAAGGCATGAGTCCGGAGGACAGTATACGTAAACTGGATGAGTACACTGAGGATTATGTGAACCTTTTTTCGCGCCTTTCTGTAGAGTACAACATCAACATCATCGCAGGTACGCACCTGCAAATTGAAAACGATCACCTGTACAACATCAGCTACCTGTTTAAGCGCGATGGCAGTTATGAGAAACAATACAAAATTCACATTACTTCCAACGAGGCCAAGTGGTGGGGGGTAAGACCGGGTAATGAAATAAAAGTATTTAATACCGATTGCGGCAAAGTAGCCATTAACGTGTGTTACGATATTGAGTTTCCTGAAGCTGCCCGTATAGCCTGCCAAAAAGGAGCGAAGATTATTTTTGTTCCCTTTAGTACTGATGAAAAACACGGCTACCTACGGGTGAAGTATTGTGCGCAGGCACGCGCCATTGAAAACCAGATTTTTGTGGCTACAGCCGGAACCATAGGCAATATTCCTTCGGTAGAAAACATGGACATCAACTATGCACAATCGGGTATTTATACACCCAGCGATTTTGCTTTTCCGCCTGATGCTATTGCCGGAGAGTGCAGCACCAATATTGAAACGGTGGTTATTGCCGACCTTGACTTGGCCGCGTTGGAACGTGCCCGAAACACCGGCACCGTACTCAATTGGAAAGACAGGCGATTGGACATGTACGAAGTAAACGAGCTTTAAATATGCGGGTGGTTACCGACCAAATGCAGCGTATGCTACAGGTGCCGGATGTGCCCAAGCGGATTGTATCATTGGTGCCTTCACAAACAGAGTTGTTGTATGCTTTAGGTTTAGATGAAGAAGTAGTGGGCCAAACGCTGTTCTGCATTCACCCTGCGGATAAGCATCAAAGCAAACCCCGCATTGGCGGAACGAAGAAACTGAAGTTGGATAAAATACGGGAGTTACAACCTGATTTAATTATAGGGAACAAAGAGGAAAACGAACGCAGCCAGATTGAAGAACTGGAAAAAGAATTTCCTGTGTGGATGAGCGATATTCAACAGTTGAGTGATGCACTTGATATGATTAAAAGGGTGGGAGATTTAACAGGAAAAACAGCAGAAGCAATACAAATTAGTAGAGCAATACACAAGCAGTTCCAAGAGCTTAAAACATCTGCAATGCCTTTGCACGTGCTTTACCTTATTTGGCGCGATCCTTTTATGGCTGCGGCAAATGATACGTTTATTGGCAGTATGATAACCGCTGCCGGATGGGAAAATGTGTTGCCCCATGAGCATTATAAAAGGTACCCGCAACTTACACCGGCAGATATTTCGGCACTTGACCCTGATGTAATTTTACTTTCCTCTGAACCTTATCCGTTTAAGGAAGAGCATATGCAGGAACTAAAAATGATTTGTCCGGGTGCGCGCCTGCTTTTAGTGGACGGTGAACTCTTTAGTTGGTACGGCAACCGCCTGCTGCATACCGTTGATTACCTGAAGGAACTGAACCGCCAACTGGCTATTAGCTAACGGTTGCGTGTATCGGATTTTTTTTTACCTTTACCCTAAACTTATAATTTAATCGCATATGAAAATTTTAAAAATTACGGGCATTGTAGTGCTCTTAATCATCATTGTATCGTACCTGATACCTGCAAAAGTTCATGTGGAACGCTCACTTCAGATGAGTGCAAACGCTGCCACAGTTTTTCCTTTAGTGAACGATTTGAAGCAATGGGAGAAATGGTCGCCCTGGCATGGTATTGACCCCAAAACGGAATGGACCTTCAGCGGAGAAACTGCTATTGGTTCGGGTGCTTGGTACACCTGGAAAAGTGAGCACAAAGACGTAGGCAACGGTAAGCTCACCATTTTAGAAATTAAAGAAAATGAATACATCAAAACACAGATGGATTTTGAAGGCATGGGTTCTTCGTATGCCGAATATTTTTTCACTCCGAATGATTCAGGTGTTTTAGTGAAATGGACCCTGGATACTGATATGGGCATGAACCCCATTGCCCGTTACATTGGCTTATTTATGGACGGCAGGATTGGAAAAGACTATGAAAAAGGTTTGGCTAAAATGAAAGAAGTAGCCGAAGCTGCCCCTGCGGGTGGTGATGCAGCAACCATTTTGGGTTTTAATTTTGAGATGCGCGAAATGCCGGCAACTGTGGTGGCAGGTATTCGCGAAACCGTAAAATTCACCGACCTCTCCGGAGAAAAATTCGGAAATTGGTTTGCTACCATTGGCAAAACATTGGGCGCAAATAAAATGGAACCCATAGGTTCACCAATGACTATTTATTATGCTTACGAAACTGCTTCAGCAGATATGGAAGCGGCCATGCCGGTTGCTGCTAAAGGAAAAGATGAAGGCAAAGTTAAATTTCATGAGTTGCCGGGCTCAAAAGTGTTGGTGGTAAAATATTACGGAGATTATTCTAAAACTGAACCTGTGTATTATGCGGCATTTGATTACATCAAAAACAACAAGATGGAAAATAACGGTTACCCCATGGAAATTTATGTAACCGACCCCATGATGGAAAAAGATACTGCCAAATGGCTTACAGAGATTGTGTTTCCGGTGAAATAAAGAGCAAAGCCAGTAACGAGTTTTTACTCTAAGGAAAACGAAGTGAAGCTGCGAGCTCAGTAGGAGTGAGCAGCCACTGATTTTCACAGATTGCACAGAGAAGAAAAGGAAACTCAGCATTGCTAAGGAAACAATTAATAATTCCTTGACCAATAAAAAATTTTAAATTCCTTTTGTGAAGGTCTATATTTTCTATATTTAACAAGTTTCCCATTTTTCCATTTACCTTTTTCACGAATCCATGAAATCCATGTTGAATTGTAAGGATAAAATATATAATCAATCCCATGCTTCATAAAAAAAATATTTTTATCCCTGTCGTTTTTAAAGCCTTTTATTGAGTCAGGGTAAAAAGGATAGGAGTATACATTATTAGTGTCGTAATAGTAAATTCTGTATTTATATGGTTGACCGTTACTTGCGTAAGTCGAAGTAATTTGAACTTCCCAATCTATTTTTCTGGTTGAAGATATATTAGTTAGCTTGATTAATTCAATGGAGTCTTTTATCGAATAGATAAGAAGAGAGTGAGGCGTTTTTTGCGTTGAGTAAACTACTGAATACTCAATGTTATTCATTATAAATTTATTGCTCTTTTTCATTGGAACAACATAAAAAGATGTATCCTTTTTATTCTGCCATTTCTTAATAAATACACTATCACTATGTGAGTAAGCCGACATGCCGAAAGCTCTCAATTGCCCAGCAAATATTCCAATAGGAAATTCCTGTCCAAATACTTTGCTCAATAGTAAAGTGATAAAAGTAATTACTAAAAAGATAACAGATTTGACTTTCATAGTGAACTATTTATTCTATTACTCCGCCTTAGGCGTATCGCGCAGTTCTACCGGTTTTGATTTTTTGCGCATGCGTATGTTGAGGGTTTCTACCAGTAAGGAGAAGGCCATAGCAAAGTAGGCATATCCTTTAGGTACGTGCATTTCGAAGGCTTCAGCTACCAGCAGCATACCAATCATCAACAGGAAGGAGAGGGCCAGCATTTTGATGGAAGGATGTTTTTCTATAAATGAACTGATGCGGGGGGCAGCTGCCAGCATAATAATCATGGAGATAATTACAGCAGCAATCATAATCTCTACGTGTTGCGCTAAGCCAACTGCGGTAATGATGGAGTCGAAAGAGAATACAATGTCCAGCACCACTACTTGCATTACCACAGAGGCAAAGGTAGCTTTGGCTTTTTTATCATCGTGGTGTTTTTCACCTTCCAGTTTATCGTTTATTTCCATGGTGCTTTTGGCCAACAGAAATAAACCACCGGCCAGCAAAATGATGTCTCTCCAGCTTAATTCATTTCCTTCCATAGGCAAGGGCAAAGTAATTACCGGCTCTACCAGTCCAATAATCCAACTGATGGCCATCAACAATACTATGCGTATGCCCAGTGCCAGTAACACCCCTATGCTGCGTGCTTTGGGCTGTTGTGCTTTGGGGAGTTTTCCGGTAACAATGGAAATGAAAATGATGTTGTCAATACCCAATACAATTTCCATTATGGTAAGGGTAAAGAGGCTTATCAAAGCATCAGCTGAAGTGAGCATTTCGAACATGGTTATAAATTATTGGGTGCAAAAATATTGCTTTGTTCAGTTACATGGGCCACAATTTTATCCATATCCTGAGGACGGAACCACTGTATGTCGGTAGATTTCCTGAACCAGGTCATTTGTTTTTTGGCGTAGTTGCGGCTGTGTTGTTTAATTTTTTCAATGGCTTGCTCACGCGTCATCAGGCCATCGAAGTGGTCGAAAAATTCCTGATAACCTACGGTATTGAGGCAGCTTAACTGCTTGAAAGGATACACAGATCTTGCTTCATCTTCCAGCCCTTGCTCCAGCATCTTATCTACCCGCAGGTTGATGCGCGAATAAAGTTCCTCGCGCGAAATGTCAATACCAATATTCACCACACGAAAAGGGCGGGGAGCAGCTTGTTTACCCAAAAACGCTGAGTAGGGTTTTCCGGTACTCAGGCAAACTTCCAAAGCCCGCATTACTCTGTTGGGATTGTTGAGGTCAACCACCGCAGCATACTGTGGATCCAGTTGAATTAATTTTTCCTGTAAAGGAATTATTCCTTCTTTTTTGTATAACGCAATCAGTTCATTGCGAATTTTTTCATCAGATTTTGGCAGGTCATCCAATCCTTCACAAACGGCTTTTACAAATAACCCTGAGCCTCCACAAAGAATTACGATGTTGTGCTTTTGAAACAACTGATTTAGCAGTGCGAGTGCATCACGTTCATAGTCGCCTGCGGTATAAATATCATGAATGGAAAGCGAATCAATAAAATGATGCGGTGCGGCTTGTTGCTCGTCAGCCGTAGGTTTAGCAGTGCCTATACTGATTTCTTTGTAAAACTGTCTCGAATCGGCTGATAGAATGTGGGTGCCAAAATGTTTGGCCAATTGTATAGCTAAAGCTGTTTTGCCTGAACCCGTGGGGCCGGAGATAACAAGTAAAATAGGAAGTTTTTGTGCTTTCAAAGGAGCACAGGCCAATTAAAAGCGGCTATCCTCGTCATCAACACCAAACTCATCGCTGCCAAATTCATCATCTTCAGCTGCTGCACCCTGCTCATCGTCTTCGCTTTCAGCAATGCCGGTTGGCAGGTCGTCTGATTTGAGCAGGTAGTTTTTGGTGATTTCGTCAAACTCGTTGTCTTCTACAAAACCAAAACGTGCCACTTTATCATATTGCTTGGGCGACATACCGGTTGATTTGATACAAACGGGATATTTGGCTTTGGGGTCTTCTTTGATATTGATGCCAGTAAGCTCCACGCAGAAAGTCCACATTTCGATAAAATCAAAAATGTACACAAATTTCTGGTGAGGGTCGTTGATTACATCGCACAAACGGGTTTGTTTCATAATGAGCAGGGGAGCCTCATCATCGTCTTCATCGCCCATTTGTTCCAGGGTAATTTCCAGTCCCTTTTTCCATTGGTCGTCACTTATGTAAAAGGAAGCCGGTTGAGATTTATCAAACCCCACAGAGTCCTGAATAGCGTTGTGGAGATCAAGAAACGTTTGGGTGCTCTTTACTTCAATCACACGAACTACGTCTTCGTAGTCTTCAAACCAAACCTTAAATTTATAAACTGCCATGCGTTGTAATTTTGTGCAAATTTCTGATTTATTACGTTGAACTCAAAATTTGTTCTTTGGTTCAGTTCAATTCTGTTTTAATGAGTAATCCGTTTTGTTCTCCCACAGCTTTCATCAAAGCCAGTGCTTCGGTTCTGGAGTTGGGTATATCACCATCTAAAATGGCATCGCGTATAGCGTTTTTAATGAGGCCAACCTCTTTGCAGGGGCCAATGTCAAAGGATTTCATAATGTCTTCTCCGGTAACGGGTGGTTGCCAGTTGCGTATACGGTCGCGCGATTCCACTTCCTTAATTTTTTCTTCTACCTCAGCCAGATTTTTTTTGTAGCGGGCCACTTTCTCGGCATTTTTGGAAGTGATATCAGCACGGCACAGAATAAACAACCCGTCCATATCGTCACCGGCTTCAAATAAAAGTCTGCGCATGGCCGAATCGGTCACTTCACTTTCTGCCAGTGATTTTGGCCGTAAATGCAGCAACACCAGTTTCTCTACCAGTTTCATCTTTTCGTTCATGGGCAACTTCAGCCGCCTGAAAATTCCGGATACCATACGGGCCCCGCGGTCCTCATGTCCGTGAAAGGTCCAACCTTCACCGGGCACAAAACGTTGGGTGGCAGGTTTGGCAATGTCGTGCAAAATGGCAGCCCAGCGTAACCACAAGTCATTGGTTTCGGTCGCAATGTTATCGAGCACCTGAATGGTGTGGTAAAAGTTGTCTTTGTGAGCTTTGCCGTTAATCACCTTAATGCCTTGCATATTGGCCAGTTCAGGGAAAATGAGCTGAAGCAGGCCGGTGTTAAACAGGTGTTTGAAACCAATGGAAGGTACAGGCGACAATATGATTTTGTTCAATTCATCCGTAACGCGCTCCATGGATACAATCTTAATACGCTCGGCATTCCGGGTAATGGATTCCAGCGTTTCAGGAGCCATAGTAAAATCAAGCTGGGTGGCAAAACGTATGGCCCGCATCATGCGCAAAGGGTCGTCACTAAAGGTAATGTCAGGTGCCAGCGGAGTTACAATGTGTTTCTTTTCCAGATGTTGCACTCCGTTAAACGGGTCTATCAATGTTCCGAAAGAACCGGCATTCAAACTGATGGCCATAGCGTTGATGGTAAAATCTCTGCGGTTCTGGTCGTCTTCCAGTGTGCCGGGTTCCACTACCGGTTTGCGGGAGTGGTGTGCATACGATTCTTTACGCGCTCCTACAAATTCAATCTCCCAGTCGTCCGACTTAATCATGGCGGTGCCGAAGTTTTTGAAAAAGTTCACCTTGGGGTTGCCCTTCAGTTTTGAAGCTACAGCATAAGCCAGGTCAATGCCATCGCCCAGCACTACAATGTCCACGTCTTTAGATGGGCGTTTAAGCAGTAAATCGCGCACAAAGCCGCCTACCACGTAACAGGAAAGTTGCATACGGTCGGCTTCCTGACCAATCAGGCTGAAAATAGGGTGCGTTAAATACTGTTTCATGCTAAAGGGCGCAAATATAGCTATACCTGTATGAATTATTTAATCTGCGCGATATACGGCAGCAAGCGTCTTTTACACAGGTAAGTATTTTCCTTATCTTTGAGCACCATGAGAAAAAATATTCTGATACTAATGACCATGTTACTGATAGTTTCAGCGGGTTGCAAGGTAAAAGCACCTTTGTTAACTGAAGTGAAATCAGTGAATTTTAAAAACACCGAATCGGGAAAGGTGGGTTTGGTACTTGACCTCAAAATTAAAAATCCCAATGCATTTGCCTTAAAAGTGAAGAACCTCAATTTTGAAGTGTACCTTAACGACAAGGTGCTGGGCAAAGCATACAGCGATAAAAAAATAAAAATTACTAAGAACTCTGATGGCTACCACAGCATTTACCTGGAAACAGATATTGACCAACTAAAAGGTTTAATGGGTTCTTTGGGCTCACTTTTTTCTCAAAAAACAGAATTTGGTTTGAAAGGAAAAGTAAAATGCAGTGCGGGCATTATACCAAAACGCTTTAAGGTTGACGTTAAAACAAAAGTGAATTTAAAAGACCTTTTTTAATGCGCGTTTTTTGTCTGTTCATTTTTTTGCCGTTTTTATTTTTTTCCTGTAAGCCAAGTGTCACAGAAAAACACCAGGTAACGCGCAGCCAATTACAAGGCAACTGGGTGTGTGAAACGCTTATAAACTGGGCCTGCGACAATGGAATGTACTGGGACACCAACGGGTATTGGTATTGTACGGAGTTGATTTATGATGCCCATCAACCCGATTCTATGGTGTTTATTAATCAGGATTTGGAAACAGCTCATCTCGGTATTCGACTAAGCGGTGATTCCATATGGCTCACACAAGGAGAAAACTCAGACGATTTGTTGCTGGTGTATAATGCTGAAAAGGACATGCTCATTTTGGATGACCCCACACTCAAACAAATTTACCGTTTCAAAAAAGCGGATAAGGAATTGTTGCAGTACGATGGTCAATATTCAACCGCGTTTAAAAGGTTAATGCGCAACTGCTTGCTTAGTGGCAACTACCGCGAAACGGGTGGTTTAAACATGATATCCATGAACAATGAAGGCAGCATAAACACTTGGCCCGTGTACAACAAATACGAGATTTTTATTAATGGCGACATGGCCGGTTTTGCCAATGAACCCGTGATGTTGATGGGTAAAGATTCCCTCACTGATTTGTATCTTTGGGAATTGAACAATGACACCTTGCGTATGTATAGTCCGGTTTTAAAAACTGCTCCAGGGGATAAACCCTTTTACACCAAAGGAAAGCTCAGGTTTGAATTCAAAAAAGAAACCCGCACCACACTGCCATGAAAATGCCCACCGCACCTCAGATGAGCGCATGGGATGCGTTTACCATCAGTAATGAGCCCATTAGTTCAGTACTGTTAATGGAACGTGCAGCAGGCCAATGTGCTGATTGGTTGTGGCAGAAGTTTGCCAATACACAGCCTTACGTCATTTTTTGTGGCAATGGTAACAACGGTGGTGACGGCTTAGTGATTGCCCGAATGCTGCACGAGAAAGGAGCGAACGTGCAGGTACATGTGTTGGCAGCTGCTTCTTATTCTGCTGACTTTACTATTAATGAACAACGCTACCGGTCTTTGAACCATACTGCTTATGCCTTGATAGATAAAGCGCATTTACCTGCCATTCCGCAAAATGCAGTGGTGGTAGATGCACTCTTTGGTACGGGCTTAAACAAACCTACTTCAGGTGATGCGGCTCAGGTGATAGAACACATCAATGCCTCCGGAGCAACGGTTGTAGCGGTGGATGTGCCTTCCGGTTTGTTTGTTGATGAGCCTTTGCGTAATCAACACGCTATTATTAAAGCGCAGTACACCCTAAAGTTTCAGGCCCCGGCTTACAGTTTTATGTTTGCTGAATCGTATCCTTATGTAGGAGATTTTGTACTGCTGGATATTGGTTTGCATGCCGACTTTGAACAACAGCTAAACACCACAAATTTTTATACGGATGTAAATGCCGCTCGCAAAATTTACAAACCCCGACATAAGTTTGACCATAAAGGCACTTTCGGACATGCGCTGTTAATTGCCGGTAGTGAAGACAAAGCAGGTGCAGCGGTAATGAGTGCCAAGGCAGCTTTGCGCAGCGGTTGCGGTTTGCTCTCAGTATTTATTCCCGCATCAGAACGCAGCTTGTTATTGCAAACCGTACCTGAGGCTATGTTTGCTACCAGTGCTCACGGTACCATGGCAGGAATTGATTTAACACCATTTAAAGCCGCAGGCATAGGGCCGGGCTTGGGTAAAAGTAAGGAAGTACAACAGGCGTTGCTCACCTTATTACCTCAACTGCAATTACCTGTTGTATTGGATGCCGATGCCCTCAACATCATAGCCGAAGCAGGTGCGTATTATCTGCCCCAACAAAGCATTATTACCCCGCACGTCAAAGAACTGGAACGTTTGTGCGGTACCTGCACCAACAGCATAGAACGATTGGAAAAAGCCAAAGCACTGGCTGCACAATACCAACTTTATGTAGTAGTAAAAGGTGCACACACTGCTGTGGTTTGCCCTGATGGAGAAGTACATTTTAACGCTACGGGCAACCCGGGTTTAGCCAAGGGCGGGAGCGGAGATGTGCTAACGGGAGTACTTACAGCTTTACTGGCTCAAGGCTACTCCCCCAAAGATGCAGCTATACTCGGTGTTTACCTGCACGGCCATGCAGCAGATTTAGCTTTACAAAAACAAACCGTTGAAACCATGCTGGCCAGTGATGTGGTGGAAGAGTTGGCAAAGGGGTTTAAGAGTTTTGAAACCAATTGAACTATTAAGATTATCCTTAGTCACAGACATGGGGTAAAGAAAAAATAAATTCTAAAGAAATGGTTTTGATAAAAAAGATAAAGGGTGAGCTATTTTTACAATTATTGTTTACTTTAACACTAATGTTTTATTGGACAGGGGGGTATTGCCAAGAAGAGATACTAGTAAGATTTGAAACTTTTGAACTAAATAGACATTTTAGGTTTACGACCGGAAGAAGTTTCGATTTTGATTCAGTTGTTATGGAATTTCGATCTGAAAAAAGTAAAGGTACCAATCATGCTTATAGAACCGAATTTATGGTACTTAAGTCCAGACTTGTAAGAAATAATGTTGCTCATTTAAACTTATGGATAAAACGAAAATACTGGTTTGGTTGGGAACATTTTGAAATAGGAATTGAATACAAAGAAGGAATTCCCTTGCGAATAGAAGAGTCATTTATACATAAACGTAGGTATAGATATGTGCCAACTTGGTCTGATAATCTTCCTTTTGATTAGATTGTTGCACAGTCAGCTATGAATACCCCTCAGGTAGGATATTTTTGATGATATGGTTTGCAAGGATAAGGGTTTAAATATGAGTGAGAATGTTGTAAATACAGATAAACCTAAAGTTTTGTTTTGCCACAAGAATTCGCTGGCCAGTGATGTGGTGGAAGAGATGGTTCAGGGGTTTAAGAGTTTTGAAACCAACTGAACTAATAAGAACATCAATAGTCACAGACTGGGGATAGCAAAGGATTAAAAGAGATAAATAATTATAGAATATGAAGCAATCAACTTTATTATTAGTATTCTTACTTTTATCATTTTGTGGGTTAAGCCAGAATACAATAAATAGTGATAGTCTAAAGATGTACATAAACTTAAAAGAGTGCAAAAAATTTGAAGTTTATTATGAAGATAAGCTCTTGTTTAAATCAGGAACCTCTTCTTCTGAAGACACACTTATAACATTTTATTCGGTTATAGGGAAAGGGCAATTGCCTATAACCGTGTTTAAGAAAGGAATCTTTGGCTATCGTAATTCTGAACTCACAATATATTACGAGTCAAATAAAAAATATTTAGTTCTATTTCGAAATTCCCGCGTTAAAAGACGTTACTTTTTTGATGTTAAATGGGTTAATTTTCTTCCACTCAAATTTGATAATCTATAGGTAGGGAAGTGTACCATTTATCACACACCTTGAGATATTATGCGATACCTAATTGTATTTTCGTTTATTCTTTTTGTTCAGTGCAAAACCGCGCAGCAACAACCACCAAATAATAATGATACGCTCTTAAGTGGGACTACTTGGAAATTACTATCTGTCGCATCAATTGTTGGTAGGGAATCAATAGATACTGCTGGTATTGCATATTATTATATTTTTAAGGCTGATAGTATCTACATTAGAATAAATGAAGATATTATAAGAGGCGTTTATTCGACAAATCAGTATAGACAATTTACCAGATTTTATCTTCCGATTTCATTACATCAAAATGTGTCTAACAATACCATTTTGCGAAAGTATCCTGTCTCAGCTATTGACATAAATCGGCTCAACGATAATGTTACCTCATATAACATTTATGGAGATACCCTTATTTTGTTTAGTACAAACTCAATAAATCAAGTCAAATATTATCGATTCCTGAAGAGGGAGGATTGGTAGTGTAGGGCAGCAGCCGCATTGCCCTCCCGTCAGTGAGGATATTCATCCTCCCTTCTTCCATGAAATTTTAATTAAAGCAGCGTTTTTACGCAGGATATTTATCCTGCACCCGGCATTTTAGTAAAGCAGTAGTAAGTATTAAATATCCTTACTAGCAACTTTTCCTGTAAGTGGTTGGCGTCCTCGCCAACCACAAAAACAGTTTACATCGTTAAAATAAAGTGTTCCTTCACCTGTTCTTTTCGAAAAAAGAGTAAGCCAAAGTGAAACAAATCAATGCTCACCGTTACCTGAGGCAATTGTTTTACCTGCTGCCAGGCTTGTTGCATTTCTTTGCTCCAGTAGATGTCATCTAAAATAACCACGCTGTTGTTGTGCAGGTAGGGCAGCAGTTGTTTTACGTAATCAACGGTGGGCGCATACCGGTGATTACCGTCAATGTAAGCCAAGTCAACAGAGTTAAGTGCGGGCAGGAGTGCGGGCAGTACCTCATCAAATAACCCTTCAGTAAGGTGTACCTGTTGGCTGTATCCCAATTGTTCAATATAGGCCTGTGCCAAGGCCGCTACAGGTGCTGCACCTTCTACGGTGTGTAACTTTGCCTGAGCGGGTAAGGCGGCTGCCATGTAGCAGGTGCTTATACCTAAACTGCTGCCAAGCTCCAATACATTAGCAGGAGCAAAATAACTGACCAATCGGTACAGCAGGCGGGCTTGTGCTGCAGGTTTTAAACTGTATTTAGCAATGTGTTGCACCGTGCGCGAGGCATTGTTTTTGGCCATGTGCGAACCTGAGCCCGGGTCGGGATAGGAGAGCAGGCGTTGGTCGTGCAGCAAGGTGTGGCGCAGTTGTTCAATGGGAGCAAATGCCTTTCCGTCCTGGTCTTTTTTAATGCACTCCGTATACAGCCGGTAAACAAAAGGCGAGTGCAGTACCTGAACAGATGTACTGTTTAATCGGTGGGTAACGTAACGGGAAGCAAGTGTTAATCCTTGCAGCAGGCTCATTACGCAGTAGTATTGTTGCGCAGGTGGCCGCGAACCATTTTGAGTTTCTCCTCCAGTTTGCTTATTTCAGCACGGGTATTCTTGAGGTTGTTCTCAATTTGTTGTATAAAACTTGATGCGTTTTTGCTGTTGGCAAAAAAGCCCATGTTGTTTTGTTCCGTAGCCAGTTCGCCTTTCAGTTTTCTGATTTTATCCATCAGGAAACGCTCTTCTTTTTGCAACCTGAATTTACCATCGCCCGAGGCAGCCATCAGTTCGTATTGAGAAGATTGTTCCTTGGCGCGCATTTCATCCTTCACCATTTTAAAGGCTCCGTATATCGCGTTTAATGCTTCGTTGTAGCGTTTTTGCATTTCTTCTTTCTGTGCCATAGGTACAAAACCAATGCGGTTCCATTCTGCCTGAATGCTTTTTACTTCAGCCAGCACTTCGTCCACATTGTCTTTTGATTTGAGTTCATCCAGTTTAGTCAACAAAGCAGTTTTTGCTACCAGATTTTCCTTTTGCTCATTTACCTGATGTTCGAAATGACCGGCTTTGCGGTTAAAGAATGTATCACAAGCCGCACGGAAACGTTTCCATATTTTATCGGATTGTTTCTCATGTACCGGACCCGATTTTTTCCATTGATCCTGCAATTCCAGAATAGCTTTGGTGGCTTTGTTCCACTCAATGCTGTTCATCAGTTCCTCTGCCTTTTCGCACAACTCGGTTTTGGTTTTCAGGTTTACCGCGCGCTCATTGTTCAGAAACTTGAAGTAGTTGTTTTTGTTGGTATAAAACTGGTTGTAGGCCTGCTTAAACCTGTCCCAAACGGATTGGTTAAACTTGCGGGGCACCGGACCAATAGCCCTCCATTCTTCAAATAAAGATTCCAGTTCTTTGGTTTTCGCAATCCACTCTTTGGCTTTGTCGCTTTCATACGTGATAAAGCTTTCAGCCTTTTCACACAGGGCAGTTTTGGCCACCAGGTTTTCTTCCCGTTTACCATCCATTTCAGCACGGTAAGCGTTAATTTTTTCATACACTAAATCTGAGGCGGCCTTAAAACGTTGCCAGATATCCTCACTGGATTCTTTGGGCGCGGGGCCTATGTTTTTCCAGTCTTCGTGGTATTTGTTCAGTGTGGTTTGTGCTTTATTGAGCGAGGGTTCCTGCACCAGTTCCATCACTTTTTTAATCAACTCAATTTTCTGGTCGAGGTTCTTCTCACGGTCCAGTGTAATGAGTTCATTGTAAATATCGAGTTTATCGTAAAAGCGGTTGAGGTAAACGTGGTAAGTACTCCACAACTCTTCACGACTTTCCATCGGGGTGTTGCGAATGTCTTTGAACTTTTTCTGCAAGTCTTTCAGTTGTTCCAGGCTTTTGCGCACCATTTCCACATCACTCAAATCCTTCTCGGTGAGTTCGTGTATTTCAGCCAGTACTTTTTTCTTTTCTTCCAGATTACGCAGTTTTTCAGCATCCTGAAGGGCTTTCATTTCGGCACGTCTGTGCTGTATGGTACGGTATGCTTCGTAAAAACTTTTGCGCAAGTACTCGTCTTTAAAAGCAAAGTCATCACGCAGGTTACCTTGTTCAATAAAATGTTGCAGGGCTTCGTTGAATGTTTTGCTGTACAGGTTATCAAAGAAAGTGCGCATTTCCTTTAGCAGCAGGTGAGCCGTGCGTATATCGTCTGATTTGGATGATTTAACAGCCGCCTCATTCAGTTGCTCCAGCGAATGTTTGCTGAAGTCGGCTGTGATTTCTTCTTCTTCATGATCATGGGCCGAGGCCATGTCATGTTCATCCAACTTGTTTTCCAGTTCCACATCAATGTTTTCATGTGCCGGGTTGGTAGTAGGAGCGGAAGTAATTTCATTGTTCACTTCCTCGTGGGTGTTATCCGAAATAGTAGTCATAAAAGTCAAATTCCCTTATGGGACGCCAAAGTTAGGTATTTTTTAAAAGCATTATTCCTATTTTTGAATGAAATATTTGATAGCTGAAAATATGAAAATCATTGAGTGTCCGAGAGATGCGATGCAGGGCTTTGTACATTTTATTGAAACACCCGTTAAAATAAAGTACCTCAACCTCTTGCTACAGGCCGGATTTGATACCCTCGACTTCGGAAGTTTTGTGTCGCCCAAGGCTATTCCGCAACTGAGAGACACCGAAGAAGTGTTGGCTTCTTTGGATTTAAGTGCCACAAAAACCAAACTGCTGGCCATTGTAGCCAATGTAAAAGGAGCGGAGATGGCGGTAAAACACAAAGAAATCAGGTACCTGGGTTTTCCGTTTTCCATATCAGAAACATTTCAGCAACGCAATACCAACAGCAGCATAGCTGATTCTTTGGTAACCGTTGCGCGCATTCAGGAATTGTGTAAGCAACACGGCAAAGAGTTGGTTATTTATATATCTATGGGTTTTGGTAACCCGTATGGTGACGAATGGAATGCAGAGATTGCCTCGCACTGGACCTCGAAAATGGTGGACATGGAGGTGAAAATAATTTCGCTTTCTGATACCATTGGCATTGCCAACAAAGAATCCATTGCCTATATGTTCAGTAATATGATACAGGCATTTCCGCAGGTGGAGTTTGGTGCACATTTGCACACGCAACCGCACAACTGGCAAGAGAAAATTGATGCTGCTTACAAAAACGGTTGCCGCAGGTATGACGGAGCCATCAAAGGATTTGGTGGTTGCCCAATGGCGGCTGATGAACTTACGGGCAATATGCCAACAGAAAATATTATCGCTTACATGGAACAAGCAGGGGAGCACTTGCCTTTGAATAAGGCTGTTTTTAATGAAGCTATGGCCGTGTCATCTCAGGTGTTTGTTTGATGTGCTGGAAGGTTGGCGGGGACAAAAGTTATCTCTCGACAACAACATATACCAAAGTTATGTGCAGGGCTAAAAATGACACGACTGGCAAAAACTAGTTGACAACTTTGACCCATTCACGGACAAATCAACGTACAATTTTAGTAAATTTGAAATCTATTTATTAAGAAAATGACAAAGCAAAAACCTGGACTTTTCGGAGTAAAATATTCAAACAGGGACTTTGCCCAAAGTGACACTTGGGGAAAGAACCAGTTTAATTCTTCATTTCCTGCGGGTTTGACAAATTTTCTTGCTTCAAAAAAAATAGACAATGTTTATCTCTATCTTGACAAAAAGCTGAAAGTTAAACACAAGAAAATATCAGCGAGAGAACTTTACGGAATTGAACCAAACTCAGACGACTTATTTTTCTCATTTGAAAGCCCATATACACCATATCAGCAATTAGTTATTGGAACATTACCGAGAGTTGATTTAGTTACCCAGTTAAGAAGTAACGGACAATGTTTGCGACCAATTGAAATTAAATTAACAGCTCTACCCGACAATTCAACTTGCAATTTAAGCGAAGAATATTACAGTTGTGAAATCGTAATCAGACCCGACACTATTGTTTATTTAGCTTGCAGTATCGCTTCAAACTTTAAAGACAATAAAAAAGAACTTACCTTACTTATCGGAAACAAGTTTGAAAAAATTAGCGATTGGACTGACGGAGCTTCTGTTTGGTCTCACATTACTGAAATGATTGCTGCAATTGACCGAGTAATTCTTTCTGTTTTGGACAAGCAAGAACCTTTACTAATGCAACCCATTTGGAAAACAAATGGAAAATCCCCTAAACTATCAGACAACTGTTTGGACGTTTTCGTTTGGTCAAACTTTGCTTTTACTCAACTTTTTGTTGATGTCGCAAGGGGCGAATTATCAGAAGGAGCAAACAGAATTATGTAAGCATCCCCATTTTAGTACAAAGCTAAAGTAGACATTTTTTATTATTTTACCATAGCAGGACTTTTACCTTTTAAAGCTTTATGTGGCCTATTATTGTTGTAATCATACATCCAATTCT